>Ga0126343_10000187_pt1 | contig 20428 bp, 27 predicted proteins | sample Cyp2metagenome_FD_92531 | JGI IMG/M metagenome (GOLD analysis project Ga0126343, IMG submission 92531) | Coral microbial communities from Lord Howe Island, Old Settlement Bay, Australia - Cyphastrea 2 metagenome | ecosystem: Host-associated > Invertebrates > Cnidaria > Coral ...
AGAAATTGGAAACTTGAATGTTCAATTGCAGATGTAGGTACAAATTGTAAAACTACAACATCGAATGCCAAAAACACAAGCAAAATTCAAAAGTTGAATTTTGGCGGACATTGAACGCCATACTGTTGTACTAGCGAGTCACTTTTATGCGTCCAAAAATGATCATCAAACAGTTGGTCATGATCCTGTTATTCTGAAAGAGTTAAAAAGAGAAGCATTACTCCCTTTTCTGTTATTACATACGAATGGAATTACTCACCGCCTATATAGGCAAATAACAGTGCAAACTGCTTCAGGAATGGCATATGCAGAAGTGGAGTCACTGACAAGACAGATGTGGTATAGTTATCATGCCGATTTACCCACTAGAGCATTATCTCAGCAAAATATTAATGCAAAGAAAACATCTGTTCACAATGTCAGTAGAGCCACACAAGGAATTTCTCCACTGTCCCCATACAGAAAACTAATTTGTCAACGCTTTCACAAATAAAAACCTGTACAATGCCCGATTGTCATCATTGACAGGAACTTGGCTTTCCTCCGATCACACTTTCAAGGTAGCTGGTAATGCCAGTACGACAGTTTGTTTTCATTGATGAATCCATAAGAGGCTTAAAAATACTGGAGTGAACCTTGAAGGATTCTCAATTGACAACTGCTGAGCCTGGAGGATTCTATTGCAAGGGGGTGTTCAGACTTCTTCCAGTCAAACTTTACTCATTTCATGCCGTGCAACGAACTGCCAACAAAATAAAAAGAGACATCCATTGAGAATGAAATGCCTAGAGGCCTTTCATTTAGTTTTTAGGCAAAATGGTGATAGAGAAAAAGAATGCAAACAGCCCATGCTCTCATGAGAAATCAAGAGAACTGCAATAACATTGCATGTGGCATGGAGAATATTCTTTCAAAACAAGCATGTGATGAACTAGAGAAATTAAAAGTACACATACAGAAAGTTTCCTGGAAAAGATGACTTTCAGAGAAGAGTAACTCATCACAAGAATCTCAGGACTCAACAGTTCTTGAGATATCATCAGATTTTTGGAATTTGTGTAATTCAGGAAAACGATACTATTGACGACTCTGGGAAGGGCCCTGAGTCGAGTGCCACCAAAACAAGCCATCATAGCAGTAGCGACTTCCCTATCTTCACCATTGTCCCCATTGTCGACCATGAAAAAGTGTGGGACAAAGATTCTTACTAGAGAATCCTCAAATACGCACTGTACTTGAGGGGCATTGCTAGGAATATGCAACATAAATGCCAGGCACCCACTATGAAAGTAAATCTGTCCCAGCCTAGAGGAAGAACTCTTTTTTGTTTTCCTTGACTTTGCGCTTTTCCAGATCAGACACGGGAGACTGCAACACAAGGTTAACTGTTAACTGTTTTCGTCACAGTGTATTTAAATCTTTGACGTCTACACCAATAGCAGAGAACTCTGAATTTGAGTCACAGAGACGTGCCTGAAAATGAAAAGGTAACCATTCTGCGGAGGCCAATTGTGGAGGAGTTCTTGGCATTTTACGAGCCATTTCTTGTGACATCAACTGATGATTATAAAAAAGAACAAAAGGACAAAATTTCCATTGGCCTGGATTTTGCGATTGGGAGGTTGGTAACTGTGTTCCACTGGCGATGAGTAACATTTTACAAGTGCCTATTGTAATTTTTACCTCCATGGAAAATTACCCTAAAACTCACATAATTCCCAGAAGTAGCATTCTGTCTGAAGTCCCTTTCTATCTTGGTTATGATCATAGTGGCAGTGGACACTAAACCTCGGTCACACTGTCCATGGTTTCGAACGGTTCAAAATTGCAATGATTTGTGTGGTTGCCGTTGCTGTGCCAATCTATTTGGTAGAAACATGCGAGACAAAGACGGCATGGAACTACTTCCCAGGAAATGAGCAAAAAGCATTATTGTAAAGGAACACAGCAAGGAACGAGCTTATGTTACCATTTGCAATTGGCTGGCTAGGATATTTTGCATCTTTTCTTTCTTTATATTGTTGTGTTCGGTTTGCGCTGGGAAACTATGGGGCTCAAACTGTTGTTTCTATTATTCTTGCCAATTAATACCAGTTACCTCACTAACATATTCAAGATTGTTAGGACAATTCTTATTGCTACTCAAGAACAAGGACTAACAAAGACCATGTAGTAGAAAGTAATACTTTCGTGACAAGAATCAAAAGATTATCAAACGTCGCTTCTCTGAGAATGAAAATTTTGACACGGTAAAATTTTGTTGTATGTGAAATCTGATTGCGGGTTGAACCCTCTTTTCTCCTAGATTAAATATGTGCTGGGTGTTACAAACTTAGCATTTAATAGCCCAAAATTGAGCCTAAAGCAGGATTTGGATTAAAGTTCAATTTGGTGAGTGTTTGATATTAAAGATATATTTCTTCTTGTCTTGTGTATTTCATTCATTTTGTTATGTGCCACAGATTACTGCAATTACTAATTTTCATTGTCCAACGGCTTGGATGTCTTGGATGTCGTTGAATATACTACTTCTAGTAGAAGATAATGGTCAGAATTAGCCGGATTTTGGTCGAGAGTGTTAGGTCGAGGAAAATAATTGCCATGCATAACAGTCAAGTCAATGACGTCACCTATTGTTATAAATGCCTTCCTGCATACTAATAAAGTGTCTTCCCACATACTAATGTGGATTAGGTTTACTAATGAGCATCGCTCTCAGACAACGAAAACAATAAACTTGCCTAAACTTGCCTGATCTCGTTTAATCCTGATTGGCTCATGAGAAATCTATTATCTGTTTAAAATAAAAGCACATTCTCTATTTAGCATTTTATTCTTGTCACAAACTTAAGTAAATAATATTTTTTTTGAGTGGATAGCGTGGAAACGTGCAAGTCAAGCACTACACCTCTGTTAACCATTGACTAAGTTGAACAAATTCAACGCATGTGTTCCAACTTACCTATGATGCGTTTTTTGACAAGCATGTTCAAGAGGAAAAAGTAAATCGATGCCATGGCTGCACCATTCAACATCCCAGTCAAAGACAGCACTCTTGGCTGATGTTGGCTATTGAAGATAAGTGGTTCAATTATCATGATGAAGCCTGTGAGCAAATAGATCTTGCTGTGGTGATGAAGACCGTGGAAAGCATTTGCAGTGCTCTGAGGTTGAAGCTTGGCCAGACATGGGAATGTTATCTGACGGAGTTGCCCAAGTGTCCTTGGACCAGTCTATATCTCACTTCTGTAGAACTCGAAAATTATGATGAAGATATGAAAGAACGCGTATTGTGCGCTCTTTATAATGGTCCTTGTGGTCTTAAAATGAATGATTTCAATGAAATGGAAGCTCGTGAAGATGACAACACTGAAGTTATGAATGTTGACCCGACAGAGTTGCAATCTCCTGAGAACGTTGTCAGAAAAGAAGAAAAACTAATTGACCTTGACAATGTAATTAGCGAAATTCAAATAAGTTCCATTTTTAAAACAATAAAGTGTGTACTCGATATGATTTGATCCAGTGTGTTTATCTGTCAACACGTTAACATGCATCTTACTCTCTCTGTTCTTAGGGCACGATTTTACTTTTATTGCCTTATAGCGAGGAATATGCCTTCAAATTAAATAACCTCTCTTAAAGAGCAATTTTGTGAACCTCCAGGATTTATGCTTGACAAGTTAAAACGTCTTCATTCAGAGGTGTCTACAGAAGTTCACTGGGGGAGATTATTAGTGTTTTAAATTTTGTCGAGCACCTTGGACTGACTGAAGAGCAATGGGAACAACTATTTGATTTTCTCGTTCCCATTCTCACCCAGATTAGAGAAAAGCTATATAAGTGAGTGCAGCAAGAAGACAAGTCAGTCAAATGTTGGTCTTCGCAGTAGTCACTAGTAATGGAGTGCTGGCCGTCTTCACCCTCTCTGGTATTAGAGCACATTTTCAACCGCATTTGTGTCGTTTTAGCTTGTTGCGGGGGTCAAGTGATTGTTCACAACTCCGTGTTTTGTGATGGAGAAAACGCTGTCCAGCATTTATCTCAACCCAAGTCAACCCCGAAGTTTTGGTGGTTTAGATGCTGTGTACCAAGCGGTCAAAGAGAAGAAAAAATAAAATTTCTCGCAACAAGTTCAAGATTGGTTGAGTCAACAAGACATTTGCACCCTCCATAAACCTGCCCGAAGGCATTACAAGAGAAGTCTAGTGATTGTTCCTGGCATAGATGCACAATTTCAAGCAGATCTGGTCGATATTCAAAACTTAAGCTGATTCAACAAAGGTTACAAATACCTACTGACATGTATAGACATCTTTAGCAAGTACGCCTGGGTGGTGTCTTTAAAGACAAAGCAAGGGCAAGAACTAGTGAAGGCCTTTTAGACCATTCTTATCTTTGGACGAAAACCAAACAAGCTTCAAACGAATCAAGGCACTGAATTCCTTAATCGTGTGTTTCAGAAATTCCTTAGTGACAATAACATTGACTGTGAGCTCAAAACATTGGTAGTAGAGAGATGTAGTCCTAAAGTGTGACGTCACGTTATCATGACACCAAAATTTTCAGTTCTAAACAAACCCGAGAACAGTGAATATGGCATTGCTCTCAATTTCTTCTTTAGCTTCTTCCTTCTCTGGCGAGCAAAGATCACTAGAGCATGGCAAAAAACACTACCGATATGATCATGTACAACGTTTTACATATTCTGGAGGAATAATTCGAGGTGAAGTCAGAGGAAGCATGAAAAACAAGAGCTACAAGGTCACGGTAAGTGTCGAGTGACACAACAAGTACCTTGGAGTGATTATCATTTCTGTTTTCCTCTCTGTCTAGTTATTCCGTACGGAAAAACATATTCTAAATGAAGCATGTAATCGTTATTTACTATTTCAGGTTTATCTGGACAATCAGTTGAATATCAAAAGCATAGAATGGGAATGCCCGAGGGGCAAGTTCAAATGTAGCCATGCGGCTGCCATCTTTATTTACGGAATACACAATCTAAGCAGAACGGACGTAGAGTGTCAGTGGCGGCTTAAAAAGACTGTAGTGACAGTACAGGCTGCCTCTCAAATGTTTCCTCTTCCTGAGAATAAGAAAGATAATTCTCCGTTGTCCCAAGAACCAAGAAACGAAGACAGGGAGTGGTTCTACCATCAATTGCCACAATATGGAAAGTTCACGGGAGTGTGCTGGCTTCTGTGTAGTGAGCCAGAACCTGCAGCCCAACTACCTCTCAAAACTATTGAACTGTTATCAAATGGCACGGTATTGGGGGAAGCGCCATTACCAAAACAGTTCAGCATGGTTTATACAACATTAAGTCCCATAAACCTGACATTGTCCATGTCCAGTTGGGTTCCAACAATTTAGCAAGCGAAACAGCTTTACATGTTAGCTCATCAATAGACTATTTTGTCAGGCTCCTGCATGATGTCTATCATGTTAAGGTCATTTACGTGTGCCAGACTATCATGCACCAGGACCAGACAGCTTTTAATTGTAAGGCGAAGCTGTTTTAGAGCTGGCACCTTACACTCATTTCTGGGGCCATGGAGGATTTTTGGCACCCTTCTAATAATATTTATGTTGGTGATTGTGTGCATCTCAATCTTGGGGGCAAGGAAAATTCTACCATAGCCTTAGAGGAGCAACTTTGGAGGCCTTGAGTTTGCTCACTGTTTCCACTTGCTGATCTTCCTAAACCACATCCCTTGTTAAAGCGAGCCTCAATATTTTGTACCTGCCTTGCATTGCTTTTGCCTTTTTGTTGTGAGCCTTTCATGATCCTCCTGTTACGCACCTGTTATCTCTCCCTTAAACTACCGCCTTGTCGTGATGGGGGAGCTTGTGTGCCTCAATGACCTTGAGGGCTTTACCATCAGGGGCATCCCCCCCAGCAGGTCCAACCTTGGTGGGCAGGTCAAAGGGTAGAGGCCAGACCAAATGGTAGTCACTGGTCCTCCAGGTTGGGGGTTGGGCGTGTTGTTAATCCCTGCACTCTGTAAAATTATCTGATCATGGAAACTGAAAAGAAGATTAACGAACTCATCCGGGGGGTGTTGTTGGGCAACATGTGGGCTGCCCAGGGATAGTTTTCTAAGCTGGAATTCTGGTATCATGCCCATGGAAATGTGGAGAAGAAGTAAGGAGAAAGAAAGAAACCAGCTGGGATAGCATTTGTGGGGGCCTGAGGTCGCATTGGCAGCAGACCAGGATGGATGGCACAATCTTCTAGCTGGCCTCGAGTCCTCATGGACCCAATGAGGATAAATAAGTAAGTAAGTAAAGTACGTAAGTAGGTAAGTAAGTAAGTACACACCTCTTATGTTATTGGGCACGTTTTATAATGGCTACACACAATTTAACTTCAGTTCACTGCTATATTTCCAGGCAATGACTTAACTTACGCTTAGTGTTCTGTTAAATATTTTGAGTGTGCAATCTTACTCCACTGCCTGTATTTGAGTGAGTCCTCAATGCAGGTGGATATTCTGTTCCCAGACATGGTATTGTGTGGCTTGACTATTCGAGTTGGGTTCGGCATCTCCGTATGTCTTCATTTTGTTCGTTATCTCAGAACATTAGGCTCAACCTTTACTTTGCTCTTATAAGGTTCCTTTTCTTATCAACACACCACAGTCAATCTCTTAAATTCTGTTGCAGTTATCTGTTTCATATCTACTTAGTGCGAGGAATGCAAAAATACTTCCAGATGTAAGCATGGAAAAACCCTTTATTGAATTTCTGCTTGAAGTGGTGAGATATTGCTCTGTTGCAGTTTGTACCCATGCAACTCATAGCAGACCAGATTTATGATATCTTGGGAGGCTAGAAAGGCAAACTTTTCATGTCTAGCAGTGTGCAGCCTTCCAGACTGATGAGCATCATGCAAAAAAGAAGCCAAAAATAAGTGACAAAGATATCAGATGTTCCAGTGAGTGAAGCTCTGACAGAGTCTGTGGGATGTAAAAACTTACCTTACCATGACCATGACTACACAGATCCAATAGACAAAGCAGATGAATCTCATAGAAATGCGATGTGCCAAACTGATCTTAAGATAGGAGACTTTGAAGCAATGGCAGAATCAACAACTCAAAGTTAAACTCAACTCAAAATTAAAACAAGAAAAAAAGTAGTAACTCAAAGAAATGACATGAAATGGAGATGGAAGGTGTTCTTAACAGTGAAGATTCAAATAAGTTTTATACTGGGATTCAATCACTTGCATGCTTCATGCTACTTTTAAATACATTATTGCCTTATGCAGAAAACATGAACTACTGTCAAACAGAAAAAACTGGATTTAAAGAAGTCGAGTTTGTGCTTGTGCAGATAAGGCTAACATTGGAACTTACAGACAGACACCTACCTGACATATTTTCTGGAGGTTTGTCTAACATACAAGCTCTGTAATGGTCTGTGAATTGCACTTACGGTGTGTAGAGTTGGTACCATCTGTAAAGCTCTTGACGGTCCTTAAGGAAGAGTTTATGGTGCGTAGATTGCATGCTATTACTGAGACTTTCAAATATTTCCCTCCTTTGCTCCAATGTTCTTAGAGAAAGCCAGTGGTGTTACAATCTGTACAGTTCATTTGGTCCGTAATGCATCTGTCAATGTTAAGCTGGAGGGGAGGACCACAGGCATATGTGGAGCATTTGACCTCTATTGCCCTCCTTACCCTCAGGAATTTGACCAAGAATCTGGGTCCCAGGGTGGGGACGTTTGCTTTTTTGGAGCGGAGGAATGGAACTAAGTCACAGCATCCCATGTACTCATCTGTGCGCCGGCCATATTGATGGGATAATGAATAAGGTAGCAGGTGATTCCTGTGCTGAGTGGCACCATATTGCCTGTGTGGAGATTGAGAGCATTTCAAAGTGGACTTGTACCTCCTCCAAATAATCTCTATCCCATAGATGATCACCAGGAGCTCAGTTGTATAGCTCAACATGTTAGATGTTTTGTTTCCGTTAGTCTGAGACAATGAAATAAAATCTAATATCTGACTGTACCACTTGAAATGCTAAATTTGTATAGCTGAACATGGTACATTATTTTTTTGTTTTCGACTGAGAAAATTATATCCGATTGTATCACTTGAAATGCAAGATTTGTATACCTTAATATGGTATAAAGCGTGCATTGTTTCTATGAGATTGAGACAACTATGTTCGATTTTATCACTTTAAATCCTAGATTTGTTGATTATTTTCCTCAGATTACACAAAGCAACAAAGGAATAAATAAAAAAGCTTGGCAATTTATATCTAATGATTTGTAAAATATACAGAACAACCACTATGAAATTTTGAGATACTACTTCCCCAAGGTGGCGATACTTGATCGGATTTAACCAAATTTTGGGCCCTTATGGTGGGGATGTTGACCAAAAATTCTCCTTAAAAGTCAAATGCCCCACACATGCCTGGAGTCCCCTCCCTCAGACTTAACATTGATAGATGCATAAAGCTTATGATGGTCAGTAAGAAAAAGTTCATGGTTCATAAATTGCATGTCACTATCAACACTTAGATTCCCTGCTTTGCTCTAAAGTTCTTAGAGGGGTTTCGTTACGGTCCATACAGATCATACTGTCCATAAAGCTCTTGATGGTCCATAAGGAAGAGTTTACGGTTCACAAATTGCATGTCATTATCAAAATGTGAAGTAAAGTGTTGACAGGCCAAACACAACTCATAGGCTCGTGGCATTGAGAGTGACCTCTAGTCATCGTGACCTCTTGTTATAGTTTTGCTCTTATGAGAATTTCTCTGAAAGATTTTCCTTTTTTGTATGAGATAATTGGAGGTTCTTTGAATATTTCTCTAAGAAATGGTTGGTTTTGAATTGAATGCCATTTGATCCTCAAGATGTCCTAGAGGTTAGGCAGTGCCAGGTGGTACATTGTTACAAAAGGCAAAATTTTCTTTGACACTATGACGGTTTGTTGTAAAGCCGACTCCATTTGGTAAATTTTACCTCAGAGGTTATTTTTTCTATGAGATTGTGGGAGTAGCCTCTTGCCTAAAGGCGTGTTTTGAAGTTGGAGATATTCTCATTGAATGATTTTTCCGAGCCACTTCCTAGAAGTCTCAGGGTTTCACCTTTTATGAGTCCTTTTTTGACCCCTAGGGGGTGGCATGAAGAAAAATGGACTAAGATGCACTAAGGCGAGACAGTAGCTTTCCAACACTGCACCTCAGATTCTCAAAACCTATTGACACCATACACAAGCTTTTAAGACCTTATAGAAAACACAACAAAACTCAGATCAGAGCACCTCTATTGGTTACTTCTGCTTAAATCAATAACAAGCCAGTAGTTTTGATCCTGACTACCAGTATTTAAACAGCAAAAACCACACATGCCCAGGTACATCCTAAGCTTTCTCTCCACTAAGAACTCACTACAGTAAAAACTGACGAGGAACACTTCAATTCCGAAAGTGCGATTGTGCTTAGAGTAATTACAATCATGAGTGATAATTAAACCAAAGCAGAAAACCTCAAAGAAAAGAGCCCATTTGATTCACAGAATTTGACAATGAAGAGGGCACTAATGACTCATTACTAAACTCAGTTGGCGAACTGGTGAATGGCCAATGTAGTCCACAACTGGGAGACTTGGGCAGAAAGTGCAGCCATAGCCACAGTGATAATGCTAACCTTTGGACAGGTAAACAGCCACACAAGAAAACAAACCACCAGCCCAGAATGCACAATCAAAGCACCAGCAACAGCCAGCCACGCCATCTTTCCTCTGATGAGATACAACTTCTCGAAAGGAAAATAGAGAAATCAGAGCAATTAATTTCCAAGCTCAAGAAGCACATGGACAAGAGCATATGCCCAAAAGACTTGTGCTATGTCACAAAAGAAAACATTTTCCCTGATGAAGAGTTTAAGAGTGATATAAGAGCTCGCAGGAAAGAAGCTGAACAGAAGACTGGTTGTTTTGTGAACAAATGAACCTATAGACTGGTTGTATGAGTTTTAAATCATAATTTTGAGTTTAATTTTATGCATAACATGAAAAGTTTGACTACATTGCTACCTCAACATCTTTATTACCATTTGTATGTTACTGGAGTAGATTGCCTTGATTTATTTAAAAATAGGGATGGCATTTGTTATTTGAATATTGTTCATAGAACAAATTCAACACAGAATGACAATTTTATACCTCAAATTACAACTCCTTAATATTATGACGAAAATGAAACAGACTCATGATCAGATACCTGCTTTTATCCCAGACACAATAGGTTACGACGATACTTGTCCGATGAAAAAGTTTGATTTAGCTGCCATTTCTGAGAATATGTCACAAACGGATATGGTCTGTGACAAATTTTTCTTCAAAAACTATGTTGATCCTTGGTGCAGGCAACACTGCAATCCATACTCATGTAACACCTTTTCAAATAAATTTGTACTTTTTAATTATAATTGGTACTAAAAACTGTTATTCATTTCCGTGATTATTGTGATTTTTTTATTTATGTTAATTGTTAATTTATCTACAATTCGTATATTAAGATCTGTAAAATTAAAATTGAGTAAATTAAATAAAACTACATAAAAAAAAACAGGTTTTAGAGTTTGAGAAACTTGCCCAAAATGCACTATCAACTGTACATGTGACTCTACTGCTTTCAAAACTACAAAATACTAACAGTCAACATTAACCTTATGTCCGTGAAAATTAAAACATCTTCCTTTACATTGCTGGCCGCTTTCAATCTTTAAGAAAACTTAGGAAATGACCAAAAAATTCTTTTTTCTCTTGTTGCACAGTCTTCGTAAGGTTAAGTTTTTCTTTCTGTACTTTTTCAGTTTCTCTCCATACTCCTTAAAAAATACCACCATCTTGGAACTGATAAATGCGACTTTCTCTTTCTTTTCATTTGCCGTCTTTGTTTTGATTCTGGGATGACAGATGTTTAATCTTTGACGTCCTTGGAATCCACTGAATCATTTTCAGCATCTGAACTAGCACCAATTATTTAAGGTGAATGTGAACCAGCACTTGTGGACACACTGCAACCTGAGTCAAATGTAAAAGTTGGTCTAACACATGCTTTATCACCAATGCACAGCTCCATTCTTGTGAAATTTTCAAGTTTTATGTGGTCTGTTCGTTTGACTGGTGTTGTCTTGAATTTCTTTTTGTTTTGTTTCCAGTTTTTGTGTGGGATGGAACTTTTGGTTGAATGGATCGTGCCCGAAATCGAAACTTTGAGTAATGTGGACATCATTGCCACACCACTAGACTGTGGGCTGCGGTGCTGCCATTATAGAATGTCCGCTGGGCTGTGGTAAATCATTTGCAAGGTATTTTGACCTTAAAACAATGACTGACTAAATGGGCCATTCATTTTTTGAAATAAAAAGCAGTTGTTAGGGGCCGGGAATTTTCAAGAAAAGGAGATTGGCAACTCCTCTGACAAGTTCATACTCACTTCAGAAGGCTGTGTTTAAAATTATAGAGACAAGGCAATAGGAGAGTATATGGAGAACTTTCACACCTTCCAGCTGGCCAGTTAATGTATATCTTGGTACAGTTTCTTCACAATGTTGAAACCGGTTTGTTTGAGCTGTGGCCATTCTGGATGCAAGGACTGTATTGAAAAGTTGCATCAAAAGTAAAAGGTACATAAAGCAAATGCCCTCCATGTTGTGTTTCTTTTGATGGCCAATCGGTGAAAAAAAAACATTACTGAGGACCAAATCACCAGTGCATTGCCTGTCAAGTGTTGTAATGGGGACTGCAGATGGGAAAGCATCTACGAAAATGCAACAGCACAATACACGCAATGTCCAAAATTGGATATGGAGTCCTTGAAAATTAACTGTTATCACATGGAAATCCGAGAAGGCATGGCGCCACACACTGCGGTATGTCCCAAGAAAAAGGCGTCACATGTTCAGAATACAAAAGGCCAGTAATATGGGTATCATTGTCGGACCACCAGACAGTAGGATGCGCTAATGTCATCACAGAATGTCTGCTGGGCTGTGGTGAATAATTTGCATGGTATGTTGCACAGTATGTTGATTTTAAAACTATGACTCACTAAAGGGACTGTTATTTTTTTGCGAGGTAAGGGGGTCTGGTGAGATTTGAAGGGGAGCATGCAAAAAATACACGATCTCGAGGGGGGCATCCCAAAGAAAAGGGAAAAAGAGAGGTCACATAGAATATTTTAGGAGAACTTTAAAATGACATAACGTTTTTATATTAAAAAATTGTCATAGAAAAATTACAGCAGACAAAATACAGATTTACTACCAAGTCTCCTCTTTAACCTTGGATGTTTCGAAGCATTCATTTGTGCATTGAATGAAAGGTTCACTAATTAATGGCCAGAACTTTTTGTAGAATTCAATGGCAATTCCATCGTTCCCAGGAGTTTTGTTATTCTGAAAACATTCTAAAAGCAAAGCACATTCTTCTGAAGTGATTTTACCTTCACATAACATCTTTCGTTCTTCTGAAAGTTTGGGAATTGATAAATCTCGTGAGAAAGATTCGATTGCCTTATTGTTCTTATTCCTTTCCGTGTATAACTCTTGATAAAAGCGTTGTTGTTCGTTCAAGATATTGAATGGATCCGTGGTAATGGAACCATCAATATTTAATTTTCTCATATGCTTTTTCATATGATTTCTCTTTTCTAGATTCAAGAAATATTTGGTACTTTTCTCACGGTGCTCGTGCCAGCAGGCACGTGCACGGATGATTATTCCTTTGACTTTTTCTTCATAAAACAATTCCAAAGTATCTTTAGCCGAATTAAGAGAATTTGCATTTCGGTCGTGGGGTCTGCTTTGAAAATAGACTTAGCTTTAGCGTATTCCTCTTGAAGATTTTGTTCTCTTTCACTTCTCTCCCCTGCTCTTCTTTTCGAAAGCTGAATTGTATGCATTCTTATATTGTATTTCAACCAGTCCCAGATGCTTCGATTATCCCACAATTCTTTACAGTCCTCCGCTAACCAAATTGGTATCTTCTCTGTGATATCATTAACATAGTCTTCGTCCTCTAATAGAGAACAATTCATTTTCCAGAGACCAGGTCCTTTGATATCGTTGGAATCATTTACAAGTGCCAGGGAGATCGCAGCATGATCTGTTTTAATGGCTGGAATTATATCTGTTGCTTTAACTAAATCATGTAAGGCGTTTGAAATCAGCCAGTAGTCCAAACGACAAAAAATCATTGGCGAACTTTGGCTCCATGTAAGACTTTTTCTTTCAGGGTTCTTGACTCTCCATATATCAACAAGATCAAGCTCTTCTTGTAGATTTTCAACTGTGGTTACGGCAGATTTTCTTGGAATTAACAGACCTCCTTTCTTATCAAGGAATGGATTAGGAGGGGAGTTAAAATCACCACCTATAATAATGTTCTCTTCGTCATCAAAATTATTTTTTTGCAGAGCCGTAAGTAAATTAACACGACATTGTTGAGTTAAACTTGCATTTGTAGATTCTTTATGGATTTTACAAGTTCTTTTTCTCTTTCAGAGATGCTTTTGAACTCTCTTTGCAAATATTGAATCTGTCTCTCACTCTTGCTTGACCTCAAAGACAAGTCCACCGAGACTGACGTCAAATCCTTCAAACAATTCAAATGGTCATCAAGTTGTACCGTGGATGTTGAATTTTTGTGAGAGAATTACTCTACGCATTTCTCTAACTTGACTAATGGAAACGTAGGATCAGAACCAGTTCCATCCATAACTCGTAACGTCTTCTTACAAATATTCTTAGCAACAACATTAATCGCTCCCTTGTATTCTTCGTCCATTGTAATTGAAAAAATGTGAACACGCCTTGCGCAAACAATCGATCTTACTAAATCCATGTGGTCTTCTAGCAGATGGAAACAAACTTAGATTTGTTCCCGCCATAAGTAGAACAAGTTGAACTCTGACAATATTGCCCATTCGACAGAAATCTTCTCGTGGCTCTGCGATCAGAAGATTTACGATGACAGTGGGCTGAATTATCTACTCTTAAATGTATTCAAAAATGGCTGACATCCTCATTGCATAAAAAATGGAAACCATATATGTGTCGTACTACTATATCACCTCTGGTACTACCTTTCAAAAATTACTAGAATTTTAATAGCCTTAGGACACTTCCAAAAGTGAATTAAAGACAAACAGTCGAAGACATTAAGACCACTATACAGGAATATAATGAGAGCCATTCCTTACTGTAAAGTGCAATATTCACAATGACTAAACAACCCTGACATAACAAAATAACACCTTGTTGGCAAATAAGTATATGTAGGCATCCAATGACAATATTTGAAACTCCATTTGAACTAAGTGTCAGTGATTTTTTTTTCTCCACTAAGGGCCTCTTTACAAGGAGGGAGGCTTACTCTAGTAAGTAGGTGAACCTTAGCTAGAGGACACAGGATAGCCGGGTTTACAAGAAAAATTTCACAGGTAGGGTAAGCCCTCAACCCAGGACTTTACACTCAAATGGTCTGGAAACAATATTAAGTTAACCCAGTTAGTCCGGTTAACCCTACCTGGAATGTTTACGAGGGAAAAAGTCAACCCGCCTACCTGGATAACTCTAGCACCCAGATGTAAACTCGCCTACCTGGGTAACCCAGCCGCCTTGTAAGCAGGATGAAGGAAAAAAGAGGACATGTGTGAGTCCTAGAGTAACCTGCCTGCTACATATGTCCTTGTAAACAGGCCCTTAGATTTTGGACTATAAGAATTGTTTAAACTCCTGGGTGAACCCATTAATTGTAAAATTTTGTTTCATTTATTGGATAATGCCAAAAATTAATAGGCAAGCATAAGTAACTTGTACTTCAGTAAATTATATTACAAACTTGCTGTATCAGCAAGTCTAGTGCAATTCTGATGATCTACTCCACATTTTGAGTGAATGAATTCAACAACAACAAAACCACCTAATATCACTACACCTGAATATCAAGCGAAAGATACCAGATATGTTACAGAGAATCTGTTTAAGATTATTCCAGTTAAAGCCAAGAATTGCATTTAGAAGCCAGAAATCCTCCAAAATCTAAACGACTTGTGGTGTTTAAGTTTAATAATTATATTAAAAAAAAATTTAACATTACTTCTGCCTGGAGACGGCTTTGTAGCTGTTTGTAGTCATTTAGGCACTGTTTACACGGACCCAGTTTCATTTGTAAGCACATTGGTTTCGATGCAGTTACACCTTCCATTTACATGACGCCGGTTCAAGTTCATTATCAGAACCAGGTTTTCAAAAGTGGAACGTTTTTAAAATGATACGGTCTCATTGGTCATGTAAACGGCGAAACTGCATCGGTTTTAAAATTGGCCGGTTCGCGAAGTGTCATTTTCGATGCAGTTTCCAGGTCATGAAACCATTTCGATGGGAAACTGCATGCGTGTAGACACAGCCTTAATCGTAGCTTTTAACCACTCTTCCCGACCAAAAACCTTGAAAGAAATACAGCGATCGTGAAGCATTTCACCAAACCTAATAAATTGAACAAACAAAACGAGCAAGTGCCCATACTTTGCAGACGCAATATGCATGACAACAAACAAGCTTCAAAAGCTAAATATAGTGAATGGATCAACAGTAAACAGAAGAAATTAAACCAGTCTATGAAGCGCCTGTCCTTACTAATAAAAAGAAAACTTCAAAATTCGCCTAGCAGTATTTACAAATACAGTTTTATTACTTTTAGACATGAGGTTATCGACATACAGGTGAACAATGATCCAAAACTAACTTGTTTACAATATGTAATTTTTCAACCTTAGTTCTTATTGTTTGAAATTTATCAAGTTTCTCACAGCATGGTTTCAAATCATCCGATCAGGAAGGACAGGAAGACTTTAAAACTCCTACTAAAGCTATAAGCTTAACTTATAAGCCTATCTCGCTGAAGCAACTTGATAATCATTAAATCATTAGAGAAACATGCAAGTCTATATTATATTAAACAAAGTCGCTTACTCCCACAGTTTGGCAGGTCATTGTCTTAAGCGCAGAGTCCTATAGGCAGAACTGAACTTTTCGATAGATCAACGAATCAACCAATTTTTCACTCTGTCTTAACCATTTTGTTCTTTCTCTGACACACTAAGCACATTTGATTTCTCTTGTTGATCACCTGATAAATTGCACATGATCGCTTTCTTCGCAACATTGCAACGCGCAAATTAACTTAGGAAGCTCTGCAGTTTTCCGAGTCATTTGTTGGGTTTTTCATCTTCTTTCAATAGCCCTCGTCTGCTCTCCTTCACAGCATTGCTCGGCATTATTTCATTTATTTTTTCTAGCCAGTTGAATCGGAATGATTATGCACATAATTCATGGCATCGTTTAGTTCTGTTTCGCCTTCTTTCGTCAGGCCCACTCTCTTTCGTGCTCCAGCTTCGCTACTTTGTTGCCTGTTCATTCTTGCTCTCTGTCATTTTTTTTCACTCTCTGCTTCAGTTAAACAGTATCTTGAAAACGTAACATCAACCTCGTTTGTTGACATAATGATGGCATTCCTCTGCTTCCCTGTACGGGCGACATCCACAATCCTCTCCCCCTCTCCCAGAGTCTGTACAGATGTTTGCTCGCTCCTACGCTGACGTCATAACCAAATTTTCTTGGCTTGATGGTTCACCAAATTTTCTTACCCATGGTGGTTGGCTGGTGCACTTTGTGCGCCTAAGCTTCCCTATCAAAGTGAGGCTTAGTAGGTGTCAGATTACCATTATTACAGATAACAAAAAAAGGCTTCCACCAGTCAAGACATTTATAAGGCAGTGATTCTTATGGAAGACGACATTCTGGGTGCCTCTATGACTGGAAGAAACAATTCCTCATTAAAGAATGAGGAGCACAAGCTTTGGTTGCATTGTCAAGGTGATTAAATGAAAGAATTTAAAGCAAAAGCGCAACTCAAAAGCAGTAAGCACTTGCTTGTGTACGCAGTTTTAAAATTGCTTCCCAAGACCCCACAAGGTTTGCCTTTATGAAATTTAGATTTTTTCTACATTATATGTAGAGTCAAAGGGTATATTAATTATGGCAAGTACAAAATGGTGTTTGATCCTGATCCAGAAGAAATTTATTTAAAGATTAAAGAGAATTTCACAACTTCTGAAGGATGCTGCTTTGTCAAGTGCAAAATACCTAAGCGATGGCTAGGGAAAGAAAGCCGCCATTCACGAGAGCTGAGATGAATGAACATGTGGCAAATTCTACAAAGCAAGTCACAAATACTAAAAAGATTCAACTCTAACCAATCTGAAGACAGTGAAAACCTTTTAGCGGGATGAGTATTTGAAGGACATTGAAGTTTACAGTGATATGAGGCACTTTCACCAAAAAGCAAAGTATTATCACAGTTTTAGGAAGAGCAAGGCTCCTCGTGATCTTCGTTTTACTTTGTGTATTGTTTCGGGTCAAGTATTGCATACTACCCATTCCTGCGAACCTGGAAGGGTAGGATACTATAATCACGTTCTAGCAGTAATGTTTAAGGCATGCAAGAGTGGAGAAGAAAGCGAAAAAACAATACAGCATTGCATTGCATTCCCTCAAGCGGTGTGAGAACCATCTACTATACTGCCATGCCTACCAGCAGAAAAATATCATAAGTGCGAGAAGGCAAGAGAATGATGACACCCGTCAGGACTAACTGAACTGGTCATCCTACAGGTTAGTTTGCTTATTTAGTTATTTATTTATCCATTTATTAATTTAATAATTTGTTTATTTACTTATAAACCTACGTATTTTAAAAAAACCCAATGGGCTGCCGTGTTGACAATGTTAGAGAAATTTGTGTAGGTGGCATCATCGCTCATGTAAACCAACTCTATCTTGTGTGTGAATTTTATCATGGAATGACCTCTCAGCACAACAAATTGTCTTAGTTTGACAGCTATATTACATGTCAAAAACCATAGCTTTTTTACAGTCAATGACTTCAAGCCCACTCATGCAAGAGTTGAAGGCTTTCTCTTTTCCAAAAAGCAACTGACGAGAATCATATGATTTGAAACCGCGGTTTGCTTAAAAACACACAGTCCGAATGAAAACGTAGAATGACTTCAAAGCCACCTCTCTCAGTTTGCTGAAGACATAAACGGCTTGGATCCTTAAGCGCATGGATAACTTGATAGTGGGAATTAGGAGAGTGACCACAGCTTACCAGCTACCAGCAAGCTTCTAGAAACACTTGCTAGAACGAGGCTACCCTCACAATTTAAAGAGACAAAATCCCATCAGGAATGCAATTCACAGGAACAGCCACAGCACTTAAACAGAACACAAAGAAAGGAAAGAAATTTTGCCTTTTGTAACACAATATCAATACCAATATCCGATTTAAAAGAAGCTCCATGGAAAAAATGCCACCTCATGCAAAATCAACCACTACTTTGCCAGATATTCAAACAACCACCTATCCTTTCGTCTAAGAAAGGGAAATCCTTCAAAGATCTGTTTGTTAGAGCCTAGGTATAAAAGGTTACAAAATATGTTCCATGTTGGAAGGGACTGTGTGCCCTGTCATCCCTGTATTAACACAATCAGATTCTACTTTGTCCTGTCCTAAAACAGGATAAAAATGAAGATATATGGCAAGAAGGGAACAAAAGTGCCCATTAATTTGACCTCTGAGATGCGAGGCTGATATTCAATCAAGTCTTCATAGATTTGGAATTGTCACATCACATTTGGGAAACCATGATGTTATGTAAAAGCTTTTGCAAGGAGCACGCATCAAACAAATATGGCATGGTATAGAGTGAGCCTGTGAGAAAAAAACAACATACTATTTTTGCTAGTGACTCCAACTTTAGTTACCGTGTTTGCTACAGTTTTAGAAATAACACTTTGGACTAATCAGGCTATACATTTATTTCTGGAGACGAGCCAGAACCAGTATATTGCAATAAATATATATTTATTCAGTTTTAGGCCACTAATCTAGGACTCAGTGAAGTCATTCAGCCTGATTTCAACCAACCAATTTCCCCATATGGGTATCCCTAACTCATTATCAGACTACTTTAAAGCAAACCAGCAGCAGAGATGTCCTTTTCAGCGAACTATTTACTACTTCAACTTGACCAAGACAAGAAAAGTAATTGTATCTTACCATCAGCATGTAGATAATCTTCTTACAGCTTAAGTCCCAAAACTAGGAAGAAGCCAACTACAGCATTATTTCATGCGCTTCTCAGCCGACCACGTGGGCAGAGTTGTTTCATTACAAACTGCTCATTTTCCAGATGGCCAAAAAAATTTCCCTTCCAAAGCATGCCAACCCCACAACACAGCGATTTCAATGTGGTTGCAAAATTTTGGCAGTGGAAGTAAAATATTTCAGTGAGTTTCTGGATCCAATCAGGCAGTGTATTGATCCTTTTGTTGATTAATATAGAAATTAAACCAATTTTCAACTACTACCAGGTTAACCCAATGATTCCTGTGCCACCCATAACCGCCTGTGACGAGCCTTGGCCTTTTTCCACTTCTGATGTCACCACTTTTGACCAAAATTGGCATCATCTATACTCAACTTCCGCAGGAGAAGAAGATCTTTCCAATGATGCCTAGTTCACGGTGATTCGCTTAATGGAGCTTTAAATATGCACAAAAATGCTCAAAAGTTGAGCAAAAAACTCGAAGCCAAATTTCCTGCCACTACACCTAGCTGCTCATTGGTAAAAATTGGCAACCTAGATGACTCTTCCTTAAACATTTTTTAACCCCAAGCAAGCCTGGGAGAAGGCCAATCACAGCAGCAAAAAGAAAACCAAAGGAAAAAAAAGGAAAGGAAAAAAAAAACATTCAAAAGTCTAAAAGCCTAGAGCCCTAGCCAGCCCTAGCCATTTCTGCGCATGCCTGGGCCAAAATGTCTCAAACGCGATTCCAGTGGCAAGAATGGCTAGCCGTCGTGTTGCAAATGCATTCTCCACCAGACTGAAGCTAATTTAGCCGAGATCCAGCCTCAACACCACCTAAATGTAAAAAAAAAACGCAATTTTGGCAAAAAGTTCCAGGTGTCAATGGGTTAATTGTGGGTGACAAGAGGAGCCCACAATCCCAATCTCAACAGAGCAGGATTGGCGCAGTGGTGAGAGCGCTTACCTTCCACCAATGTGTCCCAGGTTCAATTCTCGGACCCAGCGTCATATGTGGATTGAGATTGTTGGTACTCTACTCTGCTTCAAGAGATTTTTCTCCGGGTACTCCGGTTTTCCCCTCTCCTCAAACACCAACATTTAATTTGATTTGATTTGATTTGTTTGATTTATTCATTGTGCTTCAAACCACGTTGACTGCTTTTTCAATAACAAAATGATTTCGTCACAGTGAGCAAAAACGCACTTGTGAGCAAAGTCACGTGACCAATGACGTCA
>Ga0126343_10000188_pt1:0-2500 | contig 20427 bp, 6 predicted proteins | sample Cyp2metagenome_FD_92531 | JGI IMG/M metagenome (GOLD analysis project Ga0126343, IMG submission 92531) | Coral microbial communities from Lord Howe Island, Old Settlement Bay, Australia - Cyphastrea 2 metagenome | ecosystem: Host-associated > Invertebrates > Cnidaria > Coral ...
CAACTACAGTACCGCTCAAAGGTAAGTTGACAGTCTCGACTTGAAACTCGATTCTCGATGCTGGAAGTTTTCGAGAATAGAGAATCGAGTTTCGAGGCTTGAGTTTCGAGTTTCGAGGCTTGAGTTTCGAGTTTCGAGTATTGAGTTTCGAGTTTCGAGTTTCGAGTTTCGAGTATCGAGAATCTAGTTTCGAGGATTGAGTTTCGAGTTTCGAGTTTCGAGACACTTGAATAATTTTTCGAGGATCTCGAACAGAGATATTGAGGAAACAATTTAATTCTCGAAAACAAAACAATAGCCGTGCACAATTGATGTGCAACTTTCTTTATTCGCGGAAACCCGCTTTTGAATGCATGCAAATATTTTTTTATGTTGTGCATTTTCTACAAGGCACAAATGGCTCGCCTACCTAAAATAAAGCTGATAACTCAATGACAGCAAACTATCTTAACATCTATATGCGTTTATAGCTTTCCCTGTCGAAGTGAGTGACTTCTTTGGCGCAAATACAACCTGGAGCGAGTGTGTTGTTCTCATTTGGGTGACTTCAACCAGCCGCTCAGAATGTAGACAAACGCTAAATGCCAAAAAAAATATGTTTACCCTAAAGTAACGAAATCAGCCAGTCATTTGCGGTTGGTAATGTTTTCTTTTTTCGTACGAAATAATTCGCAAGTGCATGAGTACTGATGTTTCTTTCCGCTTAACCGCAAATTGGCCAATTCATAGACTAGAGATTAGAGATAAATTACGCAAAGACAAAAATATTCCTCATAGCGCGGCATGACAAACTTGACCAGGAAACACACTCAATCGAAAGAACAAATTCCCTTCAGCCTTTCCCTGTAAAACATTTGTCTGAAAATTCACGCAAAGGAATAAAGCATGCATCGAATTAATGAAAAAGTATCATTGACCGAGGTCATACAACAATTATGTCTAGATAAGATAACACATTACAACACCAAAAATAAATAATTCTATTCTTCCATTCGCTTACTTCTGATAATGTCACCAGGATAACACCAAATTCGTATACATGAGCGAAAAACAGATATTTTGAGTCGTTAAATAAAATATATAAAAGAAGGATACACACCTTCAAATTAAACAACTGATAAGAAGGTGAACACCGTCGCTGATCGATAGCGCTCATATCAACTCGCAAATATTAAAAGTGGTACTATGATCAAATTTTTCCCCCTTTTTTTTTAGGTGAATTACATAGAATTCCATGAAAGAATAGAAACGCCATTTACCGTTTGCAAATATCTGTTTTAGTTCTGGAGATAATGTGTAAAATATGCAAATGAGATGACTGATGATGTCATACACTCAACCCAATTTTATATCAAGTATATAAATAGAGAGATATCTTGGTCAATTTGCAGCGCAGACCATTGAAACTTGGTAGGCCAATAAGTCTACAGGAAACACACCTACGGCTATAAAAATGTTCCCATGGTAACTCACTCTTCCCTAGTCCCCACTCACTTGATTTCAATATGTCAGTGATTTTCAGCTCGCAAAATATTAAATGAGGCCACAATCGCGAGCTAACATCTTTATATGCTTGCTGGATCAAGCATATGAGGCACCATTTGCACATATCAAAATGGAACACCAAAGGTGGCCAGAAATGCCTTTAATTTTGGGAAGGTCTGGAACCTAGTATGTTGCCATGGTAACAAGGCTGTTGCTCTCATATTGTGGAGCACATTTAGTAGAATCTCACTGCAAAGAATAAAAAATTTCTGATACAAATTGGCTGAGATATCTTTTTTCATCATATTTGATCAAAATTCGGTTGAGTGTATGATATCATCAGAGCCAATTTGCATATTTTAAAATCTTGAATATCTCTGGAACGAAAAGAGATATTTGAATATAGTAAACAGCATTTTTCTTCTCACACAGGCTCCTTTTTGTTCATGGATGAGAAACATCCATGAGCTTAGTTAGCAGTCGGATGTCAGTCGATGGCATTTGCTCACTCACTCACTCCATTCTAATTAATTTACTCATTAAATCTGGATTAAACAATTTTCTCCTACCTCCCCTGCTAAGTATTATTTTTGTCCAAGGGTGTTCAGTCAGGTTCAGGAAGGTTCTTTGACGAGAGCTAGAGGGGACTAGAAAGGCGTACATTTTTGTGTGGCTTACACGAAGTGTATAGCCGCACTATGTTACGACCTGATTTATTTATTTATTTGTGTACGAGAGTCGAGCACCAGTCACGTGGTCTAAAGGTCTATGCATCCACGCTTTGGTGGTCAAGCATGGGAGCAACTTAAACATACAGGGCCACTTTTGAAGGTGTATATATATATTTGGTGACTCGTTTGGCTCATTTGGCTCGGGAGTGTATGAAATAACGAGAAGTAATCTAATATAAATATGCGTTAAGTCCTAGGTCTATATATTTAGTGGCTCGTTTGGCTCGGCAGTGGATGGAAGACCGACAAATATCCTTTAAGTTCTAGGTCTATGGTTTGCTCTT
>Ga0126343_10000188_pt1:7500-20427 | contig 20427 bp, 6 predicted proteins | sample Cyp2metagenome_FD_92531 | JGI IMG/M metagenome (GOLD analysis project Ga0126343, IMG submission 92531) | Coral microbial communities from Lord Howe Island, Old Settlement Bay, Australia - Cyphastrea 2 metagenome | ecosystem: Host-associated > Invertebrates > Cnidaria > Coral ...
GCATGGTATGATACACCACAAAAACCTTTTGTAAAAAAGTCAAAAGATATTGACACAGATAACCTCCCACTGGAAACAGCAGATAATGAGGAAAATGATGATGAATTGCCAAACTGTGCCGATGAGGACATGCAAAATAAAAAACAATCAAAACCAAAGCAACGACTTAAGCCCCGAATAATTAGAAGTGTTTGGTTCAATGTGAAATCTTACCCTGAAAAACACTACCGTGAACTGATAATGCTTTTCACTTCATGGCGAAATGAAGAAACGGATTTAATAGGCAACAGCCCTTCATATCAGGAGCGTTTTTTTCTTTTAAAAGACAAAATTGACAAACAAACGAGGCAGTATGCTATCTGTAATGAAGATCTCAATGAGATTGAGGAGCAATTACACAACACAGATTACACTGATGACCAATTTGATTCCGTTGCACCAAACATACAAAATATTGAACTGCAGGATGGAGCTATTGGCAATGAAGATTTACACCCTGATTTAAATGAAAACTATGACTTGTCTGCTGATCTAGGTATTCCATCAACATCATTTAATAACGAACAATTGATATTGAATGAATTACCAGATGATGATTATCGCCAAATGGTCCAGACTTTAAACAAAGACCAAAAAGAATTCTTTTATCACATTTTGCACCAGATTAAAACATCAGAAAGTCCCTTTTACTGTTTTCTTAGTGGTGGTGCTGGTGTAGGCAAATCACACCTAACAAAGGCATTATATCAGGCAGCTCTTAAGTAATATAATACTAAAGCTGGTGATGATTTTCATCAAATCAAAGTTATGTTGTTAGGGCCAACTGGGAAAGCTGCCTATACCATTAAAGGAAAAACTATTCATAGTGCACTTGCTGTTCCTGCCAATCAGTCATTGAAAAATTACAAACAGCTTGATTCAAGTAGACTAAACACCTTAAGAACTCAGTTTGGAGGAGTAAAATTAATATTTATAGATGAAATCTCAATGGTAGGAAACAGTATGTTTGGCATACAAATCAATAATAGGCTTAAAGATATTAAAGGTTGTAAAGATGATTTTGGAGGTGTCAGTATTATTGCTATCGGTGATTTGTTCCAGTTAGAACCTGTAATGGATAGTTATGTTTTTAAAGACCTCAAAAATTTAGATTATGCAGTTCTTGCTCCTAATCTCTGGCAACAACACTTTGCAATGTTTGAACTAAATGAAATCATGCGTCAAAGAGAAAGCAAATTCTTCGCTGAGCTGCTTAATAGGTTACGCGAAGGTAAACACACACCCAGTGATATTGCAACACTGAAAGAGCGAATTATACAGTATGACTTAAATAACCCAATTGATGCACCTCATTTATTTATACAAAATGCAAAGGTAGATGAATTTAATGAAAGAGTTCACAATGCAGCTACAGGAAACAAATACAGGATTAAAGCTCAAGACAGCGTTATTGGAGCTAACTCTGCTGAGCTGAGAGAAAAAATATTGCGACAAATACCTAATGATACAAGAAAAACTAAACAATTGGCCTGGAACCTGTGTCTTGCTGAAGGTGAAAGAACTGAACTTGCAATGAACATACGAACTGAAGATGGGATGACTAATGGTGCTGGAAATGTTGTTAAATTTGTTCAATTACATCAGCAAGATAAACCCTCAGGTATAGTTTGGGTACAGTTTGACCAGTTGGATGTCGGTCATAGAACCAGAATTGAAAACCGACATTATTATATTCAAGGAGTTGACAATGCATGGACCCCAATAAAACCTGTCACTGTGCAATTTGCAGTAGGTAGAAACAAAGCAGCACAAGTTGTAAGGAAACAGTTTCCATTACGTCCTGCAGCAGCAAAAACAATTCACAGATCTCAGGGTGATACTGAAACTAAAATAGTTGTTAACTTCAACACTAGAAGAACAATTCCACACATTCATTATGTGGGACTTAGCAGAGTTACTACTTTTGAAGGTTTATATATAACTGACCTCTGTGAAAACAAAATTGCTGTACATCCTGATGTTAAGATGGAAATGAACCGCTTAAGAACAATTGCAAAACTTAAGCTTTGTATATCACCACTTTATCACATAACAGGTTCCTGTCTCAAACTGTGTTATCTGAATGCACGATCTGTTCACAAACACATCCAAGACTTGCGTAAAGATCTTAATTATTCCAGTTCTGATATAAACATTTTTGCAGAAACAAGATTTAGTTCTGAAGATGCTAATGGCATGTATGACATTAGTGGTTACAATCTCTTCCGAAATGATAATGTTAATTCCAGTAATGGATTAGTTAGGACCTATGGTGGTACAGCTGTGTACAGTAAAATCCCATACTTACCTGGATATCCCTACTGTCACAATATACATGGTATTGAAATTACTGTAATAAAGGTTTTGACTTGTCAGAATTGGACAATCTTGGGTATATATCGCTCTCCAAAGGTTTCTGTAAGACAGCTTTGTGAAGCAATCTCTGAAGTATTTAATAGTATTTTACTTGACAAGAGTATTATTGTTGGAGACTTTAATATAAATTGGCTTATTGAGACAGAGAGGAGACCACTGTATAACTTACTAGTAAGAGATAAAGGTTACAAGTAGTTGATATCAACTTGTACAACGGACAACAACACTGCAATTGATCACATATATACAAACATATCGCACTTGAATATCCAAGCAGGTGTTTTGGAAACATATTTTACAGATCATAAAGCAGTGTGGGCTTCATTTCATGACACTATAAATTAAATTATTGTTTCACTATACATTTCACCATTAGGAAAAACCTGAAAACTGTGATGTAATATTATGTGCATAACTATAAAATGTATTATTTTAATACTAAGTATCAATTCCTATTCTGTGTGTTGCTGATAATTCTGTATCACTGTACTATCACAAAGTTACTTGAGTTATTTGTCATGTGGAGATTGTAGAAAGAAAATATTGTTTCAATGGTTTAAAAAATCAAAATATATCAATAATGAAGTCAAAGCTGCATCATTGTAAATCTGCATGACCACTAAATAAAATAAGAATGACCACAATCAGTAACGAACTAAAACATCTTGTACAAACAGCATTAAATAATTCACAACTGCTCATAAAATAAATATTTTGGCCCAGTTAATGACTACAAGCTCTATCAGGGTTCTTTGTGATTCTGTGAAAGACAAACTCTACATATTTCATGTTAGGTAAGTATCATATTATCATGTATAGCAATTTTTTAAGTCAAGTCAGCAGACTCATGTGTATAATGCTTCATATAACATTTGTGCTTTAGTAATAATTTTGAGTTTATAACATAACTTCATGGAAATTTATTAAGTACTAGGCTACAATATTATGTAGCTTTTCTTAGTAATTACTTCAACAATTTGTCATAATATTATTGCTAATTTAGCATTGATATAATGTTTTATTGTCTTTGCAGAACTAGACCTATGGTTCAAATATTAAAAAAAGAAAATATGCAAGATATTCTTTCAAGCATCCACGTATAGTGACATGACGTCTTACTTACTTCAGAATTTTCACTGCTCTCTGCCCTAATAAACTACATGTGGAGTGTGACAGCAGCCATAAGATTGGAATAGTTGCAAGCGATCTACATAGTGCAGGGGCTACTTTGTATACCACAAACCACTTTGCAGCAACAAGGATTTCATGTGCATTTGAGGAACAATAAGTCAAAAGAACTGATTTTAACTGTACACTATTTCATCAGCGACTGTTTAATATGTGGTCATTAATTTATTGGTTGTTCCAACGTGTGATGTTATCTTGTAAACTCCATCAAGAATTGCATGTTGTCTATGAAGATGTTTACTGTTTATGTATTGGGCATATTCTACGTCAGAAAACATTGCTGTCATTGCAAATGCATATTGATACATCTCAAGAATACACAATACAGTATTACACTCTTTGCAAGCTATTGTGTTGTTTTATTGAATTTGTACCAGTCAAGTAGCAGTCATGATTTTAATTGTTCAAAACAGCTGAATTAAAACTTTCTTACTGTGAATTCTGTTCAATTCAAAATGCTTCACAGCCACCCAACTAGGGAAATAAATTATGAAACGGTCTTATGAGACACTTGAGCCCATTGTACATACATAGGTATATAATTTTAAATACTTCCACCCGCTCTTATATTTCATGTACAGCTAGCGCAGTGCGATATAAGCGGTTACTCAGCAATCGAAATATTGGGAGTTCAAAACTTGGTGGTGACTTGTGATTAAGTATCCTTTTCTTTTGAATTGTTTTTTCGTTTCCTGTCGATTAAATATTTACCGAAAGGTAGTATTTGTATTTCAGTTTGTTGTTTTGAAATAATCCTCTGGAGCCTTTAATCATTCGTTTATTGACTGTTTTCAAACTCACAATATTTCTTAGCTTTGTGAAGGCAGAACCACGATGACTTTCCCTGAATACATTTTTAACGAAGAATAATAAGTATTTTCTTTTCAATGAAAAGCTCCTTAGACATTCTATCTTTATGTTTGGAAAATACCTAACTTGCCACGCTGCAAATCACTTTACAACAGTCTTAGATATTTAGTAACTAAACCCCTTCGGGCGGCTGGTATGTCGAGTGATAATGTCCGTGGATGAGAGATTGTCCTAAAAATGAATATTTCACTATTTGGCCCAGAAGCGAAGCTTTGAGGGCAAATATGAAATTTTGAGAACAATCTCTCAGCCAAGGACATTATCAGCCAACATACTGGCAATCCCGAAAGGGATTTACTTGTTTTATAACCCTCCATTAATTTTAATATCGTACATGAACCGCTTGCAAAAAGCCAGTGTTGAACTGAAGACGAATGGCTGCGATTGTTAAAAGCGAGTTAATTTGATCAGTTCAGTAACTTTATTTCCACTGTAATGGGCCTTTTTCAACAACCGATCACATGGTAAAAATATCCACCATGCTGGAACCTCATTATTATTCCCGCACTGGGACAGCCCCCCTTCCCCCAACTTGACTGGTTGAGCTCTCTTTGTTTTAATGTCCCAGTGCGGAAATAATAATGAGTTTGCCCTCCAGCATGGCGGATTTTGTACCATGTGATCGTTGTTGCAAAAGGCCTATTACACCAAAACTTGACAAATTATGATGTAAAATGAACTCTTCCGGTGCCCCAAAATACTTGGCGCTCTTCAGCTTTCTGGTTCGTATTTTGTTGACTTAGACTTTGTAATTTTTGATGTCACTATCGCTACAGTTTACAAAAGAAGGTAGTTTTTTTTCTATGTAAAATATATAATAAAGATGAAAATTGAAACTCTCTTGCTAACATTTTTTCTGCAGGCTTTTTTCAGTGGAAATCAAAGGAAAATGACAAATATCAACTCAAATGGGGGTTATTGCGTGATAACTGTCCGCCACGTGACATAATCCAGCGAAAACAAATGAGTGGGTTATAACTGCAGATATCTGATGTTCGATACTCCGGGAGACTACGTTATGAAAAGGTCGGAGATGCTTGTCATCTCGGGAACAAATCAAGGACTGTGGTATCAGTACTTTATTGTTCATGATCAAATGTCACGTTATTTTTAGTTGTCGAAGAATCTTTTGGCGTGAACTCAAAGACATAATAAAAGAAACTCCTCCTTTCATCCAAATAATCTTTTTATCTAATAAAATAAAAATAAAAATTGGCTGATAGTTTGCTTCTCTTTATCCATTCAGATGAACAAATGTTACCAAACGGAAACAAAGATCTCCGTAAAAAACAAAGCAGCTCTGTGTTGTTTACGACGTACATTTAGTAAAGAAGTAATTGTCCTGCATGATGTAATGAAAAGAGCTTATAACTCTGATCTGACAGATGATAAGAGCACAGATTAGGTTTGCTTTGTTAAAAACAACTGGAACACATGTTATTTAACTTAACGATTTACAGCTGAAAAAACATTGAGGATATAAAAACAGAGGTCCTTTGACATAAGAGACATAATCCAGAAAGTCAGTAGATAAAGTGAGCTTTGTCGGTGGATTAACAACAATAATACAAAGGTTCATTGGTGGCAAGTATACGGTTAAAACAACAATTAATTTCCGGTGATGTAATTAGCGTTGCCAAATTTCTGTTATTTGAAGATGAAGATAATAACGTGTTGATTTCAGACAAAAACAATGAGAACACTGTTGTTTTCAAGTTTTCTTTCACGTCAGCGCACTTTGTTGATGTACTTTAAACAACACGTTTCAGTTTATTCACAGAGATACATGTTGACTTTACACTATACAATACAATAAGTTTGTTCAAACAATTTTATAGTATAGCATGCTGAAGAAAGAACAAATATTTATTTGAAATGAGGAAGGTAAAAATCTGTTGTTGGTAATGTCATCACAGTAATGTTTATGTACACGAGGAGTAAAAATACTATAGTAATCTGTTCAGTTGATTTTTGATGTTGTATGGTATATTAGCTTATAAACACTTATTGTGCTTCGAACTGAAATAATTAACTTGAACTGAACAATCAAAATATGATGAACATTGGGTTTTTTTCAACTTATTTAGTACTAGCAAAAAACAGTGCTTCATTTAACTATTGCTCTGAAAATATTGTTTCATTTGTAATGTCCATTTCAGACATAGAGTATTGTTGTTCCTGTTAGTGTTAAAAAGAACCAGACGCTTTGCTGCGTGCCCAGGCAGTCGTTATATTGACGAGCACCGCTGTATTGCCATTAGGAAAATTTTCCTGCGAAATTCAATCGAATCTTTGAGCTCAAGCTGTTTGGTTGCATTTCTCGCTTATTACTCGCTTGCAGGCCTTTACGGCGTGAATTGAGTCAAGGCTTTACATCAGGCTATAAACGTTTCAGTCTATTTTACTTAACCTTTGTGTGTGACCTTTGTGGTTGTTGCTGTTGTTTTTTCAGGTTTCTCAAGCGAGACATTTTGAATTTCAGCGTTATGGCGCTGCGTGACATAGAGCTACAAACTCGTTTGTAGAAAAATATATACTTATCTCGTGCCGATTTTTAGCGCATTCAAAAGTCAAAGTAACATGATTCTTGATAAATACACTCAAAATGCTCGCCTATAGAAATGGAATCCGTGCTAACTTTTGAAGAAGACAACTTCTGTAAATTCCAGGTGCTGAAAGCATCATCCCCGCACAGGCGATGTTGGCAAGTTAAAGAGCAGAAGGCGATTTGTGACTGACGGAAAAAAATAAAGAAGAAATTGCCTGGGTAATCAATATGCTCTCAACGACAAAAAAAGAAGGGAATGTATCACCATAACAACAGTTGGTGTTAACACAAAAATCTTTACTTCAATTCTCTTTCTGATTAATCTTATCAAACAATAATCAGCGTGTAGCCTTCGCACAAAATGAATACATACATAAATTGTGTCTTATGCTAAGCTACAGTAACTCATGGTGTCAACTTTTGTATTATTTTTTTTTTCTTTCACTCAACAAAACAGCAATATATTCTTTACATACATTTCTAATCCACTACTGAAAGTACAACTTGAATAAGTATAAGTTGGATACAGTTCAACTCGGTTATGTGAAAAATTGCCCAGTATGAAATATTGCTTTCTGTCTTAATATTAACCGCATAACAAATATTTTTTTTTTGGCTTCTTTATGTTCGCATTGGAAAAGATTATAGAAATCATGAATTTGCTTCTTGATAAACATTTAGCAGTTTCTCAGTTCTTTAATGATTACATCAAAAATGTATATCATTCAACATGACATTGCAGTTTTTGCTTTTACAATTGTTGGATATCAACAACTGTGTTTCGCTTAGCATTGTAAGTTAATTGCAAATTTTGCAACTGTAGTAAAGAAGAACACACAAAATTCTCGTCATATATTTCTTCCGTGTTCAGTAATTTGGTTATATTGTTGTGAAAAAGAGTTAAATGAAGTTCACTCATTTCCATCCCTTCAGAAAAATCCATTACCACAATTTTCACCATAACATACGATTTACAGCTTTCTTGTCTCATCATATAATTGCAGAAATCACATTTCAACAGATACTGAGAATTCCATTGAATAATATGTTTTTTACACTTCAAACAAGCTTTTGAAACAGAGAATTCCTCAATGAACTCAATCTTGGTAATATTTATAGACTTTGTCTGCCTTTGAACACTTGTTTCAATCGATTCAACATTGTTTAGTTCACTCTCATTGTTTAGAGTGATAACTGTGTTCTTTGTTGTGTTAAACATTTTTTTTTCATCTCTAACTCTTACCCTAACTTGTTGAAAGTTGAATGCTTTCTCTTTTTGCACAGCTGTAACATCTTTCTCCCACAGAATGAGTGTTGAAGTAGTTTCGCCATCCGAGATTATTGTCTCTGCCATTTTGAGTTCCTTTTGCGATATGACCTGTGTTTCTCCTACATCTATAACTTTTGCTTTAATGTTAACTAGAGTCATTGGATCACAAAGTTCCATTGCTTCTTTCAAAGAGAGCCACTTATCAGATACTGATGCAAATGAATCTTCATACTGAAAAGCATATTCTTCAGGCCTCGGCTTTGAAATGTATGTCATATCATTGATTTATATTGTTTCAGAGTCCTTAGCTAAACTATACTTGGAAACTTTAACAGCTGTTTTGTTGTTCTTTTTCTCCAGAAGAAGTTGCCTTTTTGCACTGGAAAAGCATACAGCTCTGCGCTTCTTTGGACCTTCGACTTGCAGAACAACGTCACAGTAATCTGTTGTATCTCTTCGATTTCTTTTGGAAGGACTCACAGATTCAACATATCCAATTATCTCGTTTGAACATGGTACTCTTCTCTTTCCTAATAATACTGACTGATTTTGACTTTCAGTTTGTTTGGAACTGCATGGTTCTGATGATGCAGAAACATCTGTTTCCACCACTGCAGAAATGTTTTCAGTCACTGATGCTATTTGCTGTTTCTTAGAAATGGATTCTGCTGAAATGCTTGTGCCCGAAATTCCCTCACCAGTAGGGGTTCGTTTTTGTTTTTGTTTATCATCTTTCTTCAGTTTGACTTCTTGTTTCTGCTTGTTGTTTCGCTGCATCACTGCAATAATCTTTTCGAAAACTTCATTGCAGTGTTAAAAAACTTATTCAGTAATTACCACTTTCTTAAGAATTTAAACAATTGTGTCAATCAAAAAACTTATACAAGTGCTATATCCTAAAAAGGAATTTCTAAGAAACTATTACCTTAATAGGGCAAGAGGAAAATTAATAGCTAAAATTTTTTTACAATCAATGTTCGTTGTCTAAAAAACATTCTAGAAAACACCTGTAAACTAGGTATTACCTTAAAAGGAAATAGAGTTTACTTAGCAAATAAACACAGTTGTTTCTTTTCTTTCCATGCATTCCGGAATAACAAATTTTTGTGATCTGAAACATTAGATAAAGCAAACAAAGCGATGGCTCTCGTATACAAGTAGTTATTGATTTTGCAAATGTTAGAAAAATTATTTCTTTGTTGCAAACAAACACTCTCCATTACTTGTTTCTGAACTTGTCCTCATGCGCAACATTCTCTCCATAGCCAAGCCATCTAAAAAGGAAAATTATATGTTACAACCCTTAGCCTGTCTGTTCAAATTAAATAGTACCAAGATTTAACTACATAAATATTTTTTAATCGATTGAACAATCCATCTTGTAATTTATATTCTCCTGTTCAAATTGAAATGTATTATGTGATTTTCAACTGAAACTACTTTTTAACTGATTAATACTCATCGTATAATATAATCTCGATACTTACAACCACAATTTTCGGTCGTTATATAATGCAAGATTCCTTCTTCAAACTTTTCCCTGTAAAAGACAAAAAAAAAACCACGGTCAAAGCTCTCGTAACCGAACACTCAAAATGTTAAGTTTAAATAATTACTTGCAAAAGGTGTATCTAACTATAAATCATACCCTGCCCCAGACAATGCTGATCGAAAATTTTGCCTCATAAGTATATGGAAATTATAGAGAATTAAACCCTTTCAAACGTTTTATTTACAACAAAAGTAAGTTTCGAGAAGAAAACAGTACTTTCCATTCAGAAATCTTAGTCTCTTACACAACTTTACAAACTGATACGGTCACACAACATTTTATTTTTCAGTTTCTATCTTATTATCTGTTAAGTGCCAACTTACTACAGGTAAAACCACTAAAAAATTTAAATCTTTTAACCCTAAAAGTCACGACTGCCAAACTTTTGATATTTTCAAAAACTGATTATCGAACAGAATTGATAGCTTATAACAAGTGGTAGCTACCAGAGGTTCCGTCGTATTAAACAACACAACAACACTTAAATAGCAAAAACAACATGCTTGTAAATGTAACTTAATGCAAAACAGAGTGAGCTTGACAAGTATTTGCACTTTTCACAGATGCTAGTTGCAAGTCAATAAATATCTCGTAATATTTACATTTGAACTCCTCATTGGTGAAAGTTTTAATAAAAAATTTGAATACTTACCCGCAACCACATTCTTTCATTTTTTTCAATTGCTCTTCTTTCTCTACCACGCAGTTGATGCAAATCAAGTGATCGCATCTTAGCACAATCCAGTCCGTCTTTACACTTGACTTCATAACATAACACATGATACAAACTGAAAAGGTTTGAAAAGAAATTCATGAGCTAAAATAAAAATTCAAAGTTTAAGAAAGTAGCAGCAAATATTTCATGTTCAAACTATACTTACTCCATTTAGCCATCATTTTTACTCGTCGATGCATATAGTTTTCCATATTGCAAACAGCTTCTCCACAGCCTGACTGAACCGCTATATATAATCCAATGATAAAATTGCAGGCTGCACAACAATTTAACTTCTATTTAGATGACAGATGAAGTGACACTAAGAATGACATTTTGCAGAAGCACAGTAAACTTAGTTCTCAAAGTATTTCAATTACTTGCGGCGCTGAATGCTTTAAATTGTATACGACACTTCCTTTGCATCATGAAAATTATACTCTTACTGAAATAACTAAGATGGACAACCTTTCACTAGTTTATTCTAAAGGAAAATTCTAATAGTGACTGCCTTTGCAAAGTAGAAGCAGTCCGCATGGATGCTTTATAACGCAAAACTAACACTTTCATGAAGTCATGGTTGATCAGCTGTTGCACATTAAAATAAATTGCCCTTTCTCGTGATCTAACATACTGGAAAACCTGGAATCACAATATGTGCCTATCAACCTCCTGACCTACTGACAGGAACTCACCCCTCCCCCTCGGAGAACAGTTGCAATAGAGTAGCGAAAACAAACAGCGCTTACACACATAACAATAATGTTTCGCATGTTGTGTTTCTTTGGTTTCGTGAAAGCAACAAAATTGCGAGATTCCACCAAATATTCGGATTGCGTTCAAAATGTTTGGGTAAAGAGTTGCCTCCCTTATCAATGTTATATGTAAGCAAAAAAACTTATGCGGAGCACAGAAGGGCCTAGGCACGAGTTTAGCGCTACAGTGTCACGCTCAACTTGTACGTAACAGTTATCTCTGAAGTAAGGTCGCGTAAGACAAAAATAAACTATTCGTTATCTTCATTCCTTTATTTACTCTCTTGCTATTCAACAAGATTCTATGCTCACTTATGTTTGCGAACCTTGTTAACTTGTTTTTTCAAATAATCGAAAAACAACAATTCTTTGATATGTGTAATCAGATTAGCCAAATTTTCCTACTCATCAATTTCGACTATAAGTCAAAAATGTAAATAATTCCGAGTGAAGAATTCTTTTAATTGTATACAGTTTGGTTCTGAACATAAAATTAATTTCAACACAATTGCAGCTAATCTCGCAATTTAATTGCCTAATTTGCCATTGTCGATAAGAATTCATACCACGCTGCTGGCATCAAGGTGTCGCGCAATGCCTTTTTCAGTTCCCAATCTGAAAAACAAATTCTTTGAGTCAAGGACTCGGCCTTAACTTTTGTTACCAGTAGGCTTACGGCTAATAAAATGGTAGTTCACACTAGCGAGAGGGCTTTTTCAACCCCCCCCCCCCATAAAATATCTCATAAAATATTCAGTTAATAATTGCCCTAGTTTTGGACATCAATGTATCAATCACAATCACTTACAAAATATGGCGGGTACTTTCAACGATTGAAGTGCGTAGTAGGAACACTTGGATCCAGTCTGTTTAGCTGAATGTGGCTTGGCAGTGACGCTGTTAACTTTCATTCACGCAAAAAGATTACCGGTACTTCGTCTTTATTTTCTTTCTGCATGTTAAACATTGTGTCACAATTTTCAAGCCATTAAATTTATCTTTTGCAATTCACAAAGAGATTTGGCTCCATAGTTTAAGAAGCCAATATTGCTAGTAAATGAGGGAATTTCATTAGCCAAAACTGACAATCCTGTAACATTTGGCTAATTCACCACCGCCAAGGTCGAGCCCTATATCAGTCTACAAACAAATCCACTCATAAGCCACACATGTACGCATTGCGGACCTATTTTTTAGACCCTCAGGGGTGCGAGTCTTGAACACCTTGAGGAATAAAGTCGGCCATTTTGGTTTCATGTAATTTTCTTTCGTAAATATGTTGTTTTTTGCCTATTGGCTTAAGGTGGCTCAAAACAGTTTTCAGTATTTTCCAAGACGTAGATTTTGATGTGTCATTATTACCACTCGTTATCACTTCATGCTACAGTCATGGTATCAAAAAACTGCCCAATCACCGGTGAACACGTTGGTATCAATTTCGTGACCCAATAGGTTACCACAGCAACTCTATGGCCTGCTAAATAAAACCCCTAATTTCAGCTTTCAGAGCTTATATTTCAAAAACGGCACGGTGAATTTTTTTTATATTGCTAACATTTGATAAGCATGACAAGACACAACTTTTGGCAAAGTTTAAAAAAATTCTGTACATGA
>Ga0126343_10000189_pt1 | contig 20412 bp, 18 predicted proteins | sample Cyp2metagenome_FD_92531 | JGI IMG/M metagenome (GOLD analysis project Ga0126343, IMG submission 92531) | Coral microbial communities from Lord Howe Island, Old Settlement Bay, Australia - Cyphastrea 2 metagenome | ecosystem: Host-associated > Invertebrates > Cnidaria > Coral ...
CGTTCATCCTGAGCCTGTCGAAGGACGTTCATCCTGAGCCTGTCGAAGGACGTTCATCCTGAGCCTGTCGAAGGATGCGGGCAGCACACTTCGACAGGCTCAGTGTGAACGGCGGTACAAATCTGTTTACTGCCCTCTAAATCCATTGTTGCCACCGGGCAGACAATAAACGTCATTAGCAGTTTTCGCCTACGGCCGGGTTCTGCCAGCTGTTGCCACTGGTGCGGCACAGGTGCTAGATTCCACTTCCTTCATGTTTCGTGTTGTGCCTATGTCTACCCGATTATCTATTCTGCCATCACCAAATCCGGCCATACAGGCGTTGCTTGAGTCCCTCGCCAGTGAGCTACAGATTGGCTTCAGTCAGGAGGAGGTGGCAGATTTCCTGACGGTTTTTGACGCTGCCGGAGCGCTGGCGGTTCAGCGGGTCGGGGCAAAAGAGAAGCCCATTGTGGTTGATTTTGTCGGTGGAAAAGCCGATCACCGTCGTAAGTTTGGTGGCGGTAAAGGGCAGGATATTGCCAAGGCCGTCGGACTGAATAAGGGCGTGACACCATCGGTGCTTGATGCCACCGGAGGGTTGGGGCGTGATGCGTTTGTGCTGGCCAGCCTTGGTTGCCAGGTCACCATGGTTGAGCGCTCCCCAGTGGTGGCCGCGCTGTTGGCTGACGGCTTGCGTCGTGCCCGTGAAGCGCAGGATGTTGCCGTGATTGCTAGTCAAATGTCGTTAGTATCGGGCAACGCTGTTGCGTGGATGCAGGCACAGTTGCAACAAAATCCGCAAGGTCAGTTCGATGTGGTTTATCTCGACCCCATGTTCCCCCATCGGGAGAAGTCAGCGCTGGTGAAAAAGGAGATGCGGCTGTTCCAGGAGTTATTGGGTGACGATCCGGATGCCGACCAGTTGCTGACTCCGGCACTGGCCATGGCCCGTTACCGCGTGGTGGTGAAAAGGCCCAGGCTGGCACCGGACCTTGATGACCACAAACCCACTTACCGACTGGAAGGGAAGTCCTGCCGTTACGATATTTATGCCCTGAGAGCGTTTGCCGGTTGATGTGGCGGTAGGAGCGTGATCAGATGAAGCTGCTCCATCACCGAGGCAATCTGGTTCAGGGATTGCTCCAGGTACTCCCGGCGAGAGAGAAAAGGGGGCAGGCTAACGTGGGGATCAGTGCCTGAGGCGACGACCCCTGCCTCAGCCATCACCTGACCGACGGTGGTTTTGTCAAAACCTTTTGCCCTGGCGGCATCAACGAATTTGCTGGGTATGACAACCGGTAAGGAGTCAGCCCGGTACTGCTTACCGCCCGGACCTTGCATAATGATGACTGCGCGATCGGACCAGATGACCTGATTGTTGATCTGCTCGCTGAAAATGCCGTTTTCGATGGCTATAACCCAGCAGTCGGAGCCGGTTTTTGCGGAATCGTGCTTTGCTTGTGCATCACTGATGCGGTTGAGGGCCCCGGTGTACGTCTCGGCATTAACTGGCTGGGCATTGATTCCGGACTTGGCATCAATGCTGAGCAGGCTGACCTGATAGCGACCGAAAACATGACGCACAGCCTCAGTTTTAATGGCTGATGTGGAGGCCGTTATGATAATGGGCAGGGGATCAGCAACGGGTGTGGCATTCATGGTTGCACCTCGGTAAAAACAGAGATTCGTTCTGTCGTGCGAATCTCTGTCGTTCGGGCAATGACTGCTACGGGGTGACACTGCCCTGGCTGTTGCCTACGCCATAACGGCTGGTTTGGTCAATGCTGTGGCGTATCTCGGCGGTCAGCAGGAAGTGGGCCTGGTCGGCCACTTTCTGAATGTTCTCCCCGAACACCAGTTTATTGGTCTGGGTAATCTCCAGCACACCGTGTTGGCACAGTTGGGCGATAAAGCCCCGGAACAGGGATTTGTCGGAAAATTCAGGGGCATTCAGGCCATGAATAATCGACAATCGCTGGGCCAGCACACCGCTTTGATGCTCCAGTGCCTCTGCTTCGATATTGCCGCTGCCATTGCGCAACAACAGGCTGATCACCATATAAAACCGTTCCAGGGTCTGGACGATGGAGCGCGACAGCACATTGAGCATGATGTACTCAGAGGTGGACGGGTCAGGCTGATGATAACACGCGTCATTGTCGTTGCCGTGCAGGGTAATCAGCCCTTCGCTCACCATACAGTCAAGCCACTGCTGCACTACCGTCAGTGCCTCTTCTGTGGTCCATTGCAAAAACAGTTCTGCGCGCAGGTAAGTGTAGAGCGTCCTGATGATGCGCATGATGTTTTTGCGCGTGACGCTGGCGCCGTTGATAAAAAAGCAGCTAATCAGCGACGGAATGGCAAAAATATGCAACACATTGTTGCGATAGTAGGTCATGGAGATGGCGGTGTTTTCATCCATGCTGATAATGTCGCCCAGGGCGTCGGTCTTTCTCTGGATCAGTTGCAGGTTTTCCACGTAGTGAATCATGCTGCGTGCATCCAGATCAGTCATTACCGTGCGGTTGCTGTAAGGCATTATGGATAATAAACGTGCATAGCCGTCTAGCTGGCGAATCAGCTCCTCTTCGCCCAGAGCGTGTCGGGGAGAGCACAGCAGGGCGATGGCCACCAGGTTGACCGGGTTGATCACCGACGCAGCGTTAATTCGACTGACCAACAGGTTGCCGAGGTTGTTGGTGGCCTTGACCAGCCATTCCGGTTTGTGGTCAACATCGGTGCGCTCTTTCCAGTTTGGTGCCTGGGCATCAAGGTAGGTGCCAAGGTCCACCGGGTCACCAAAGGTAATCCAGGCTTTGCCAAACTCATCGCGCAGGGCCGCCAGAGTACGCACGATATCCAGCGGGGATTCGCCTTTTTTCGCCTCGCCCCTCAGTTCACCCAGGTAGCTGGCCATCTCCATCAGTTTTTCATAACCGATGTAGACCGGTACAAAGGCCACAGGCTTGCGATGGTTGCGCAGGAAGCTGCGTACGGTGATGGAGATCATGCCGGTTTTCGGTACCAGTGTGCGACCGGTGCGGGAGCGGCCACCTTCTATAAAGTACTCGGTGGCAAATCCTTTGCTGGTCAGTGTGTACATATATTCGTGAAACACCAGGCTGTACAGTGGGTTGCCACGGAACGTCCGACGCATGAAAAAGCCGCCACTTTTGCGCAAAATGGTGCCGACCATAGGCATATTCATGTTAATGCCGGCGGCGATGTGCGGTGGGGGTAAGCCTTCATAAAACAGAACATACGACAGAAGCAAATAATCCATATGGCTTCTGTGGCAGGGAATATAAACAATGGTGTGAGTCTGGCCCAGCGCTCTTAATGGCTCAGCGTGGTTGATTTGTACGCCGCTGTACAGTTTGTTCCAGAACCAGGTCATGATGATGTCCAGAAAACGCAGGACCGGCATGGAAAAGTCGGAAGCAATCTCGTTGGCGTAGCGGCGCGCTTTGGCTTCGGCCTCTGCCAGGGTGATTTCCTGGGCCGCAGCCTCAGCCGCAATGGCTTTTTGTACCCGTGGCGTGTGGATCAGGCTGTTGACCAGCATACGGCGGTGGGACAAGTCTGGCCCGATCACTGAGGTTTTTTTCTGGCGCAGGTGCACCCGCAAAATACGGTTGACCTTGCGAACGCTGCGGGCGCAATGGTTGCTATCACCAACAATCTCCTGCAATGACAGCGCCGGACTGAAATAGACCATGGTTTCCCGGCCGTGCAGCAGGGTTGCCAGGAACTTTCTGAAGCGCCCGCCAAGGCTGAAGTTCCAGTCAAAAAGCAGTTTCAGGGCGGACTGTTCTTTTTCCGGGGAGCGGCCCCAGAGAATGGTTACGGGTACCAGTTGGGCATCTTGATGTTGCCGCACCAGTTGTTCCAACAGCTCAGGCGGCTCGGGCCGTTCGCGCTGGAGTATCAGGCCTTCATACTGGCTGAGGAAAAAGTGTGCTTTTTTTTCCGGCTCATTCACGTCGATGGGCTTATATGGCCGGGGCAGGCCAGCCTTGATGCACTCACCTTCAAGCACCATCAGGTCGGTCAGGGAGCGTTGATACATGACATAGACGACAGGCTTACCTGGCTGCAATTGCAGGGCTTCAGGGGTGTTGTTTTCTACCGTGGTGCGCACCCAGGTGGAAAGCAGTTTTCTCAGGCTATGAAACACATAGCGGTTCAAAGTAATGGGCTTTAGCATGGAACGGGCTCTTGACCTGCATCCGTTAGCAAGGGAGACAAGAATTGTTGGACCGTCTCACCGGGGCAAAACTCTGACTTGAGGCCGTCGTGTCCTGACGCTCAAGTCGTTGGTAAACGTAGCCGGGCATTCTAGCCTGATTGGCTGCGGTTGCGCAAAAGTAACTGCATAATGCCCCAGTTTAACAGGGAAAATCCGCTGCTTGTGTTTTCGTGGCTGGCGGTAAGTGATGATTTGCGCTCCGGTTGTTTTAGTCCCGGCGTTTGAAGTGGTACCCTTGCGCTTTTCTCAGGTTAATTACCAGACAGGGCGAGCGTGGCGGATTTCACGCTGGCTACCCTCCTGCCTAAATCAAAAAGAGCTAAACCTCATGCGCAAGCTGGAAAACATTCCATTTGAACAGTTAACCATTGGCAGTAAAGCCAGTCTGACTCGTACATTAACCGATGAAGACCTGCTGCTGTTTGCCAAGGTTTCCGGTGATACCAACCCGGTGCATCTGGACGAAACCTTTGCCAGTACCACCCAGTTTGCCGGGCGAATTGCCCACGGTATGTGGACCGCCTCACTGATTTCCTGTGCCCTGGCCACGAAACTGCCGGGCCCTGGCGGTATTTATCTGGGGCAGGAGCTGAAGTTCATGCGGCCGGTAAAGGTAGGCGACACCGTTACGGTGGAGCTGGAGATTGTTGAGATCAATCAACGGCGCAAGCGGGCAACGGTGACGACCAACGTGGTCAACCAGCATGGCAAAACTGTGGTCAAGGGGCAGGCAGAAGTGATGCCGGCCACAGACAAGGTGATTGTGGATGAATACCCTTTGCCCGAAGTGCGCTTGCAGCCGGCCAGTTAAACGACATTTTGCTACTGTGTAAATTCCCGGGCAATCCGGGTCAGACCCGTGATCGGACAAAGTGTGAACGGGTTGTCCGTTGCAACAGTTCTCTGTATTTTCATCGCGCACACAACAGGCCTTGTATTGTCCGACGGGCCGATATGTAAAGAGAAATACCTAATACTTTTTGCTTGGTATGCCAAGTCACCGTCTGATTCATACCAACGTTCCGGAACAGTTTCCCAATGGGGATACTGGTTCCGTCATGCTCAACAGGAAAGCTCTCTTTCACGCGGAGTCGACACAATAAGTCCTCCTGGTTAAGCCACTCGAACCAGTCTTGACCGATAAATTCCCGGTCAGCAAGCAGGGCCTCAATCCGGTCAACCGGAATCAGGCGCAGACCCCGGAATGGGAAATGTGCACGTCAGAATATGCGCAAAAAGTCCCTTTTGCCACCGAGCGAGTTGGATCGTTGGTGGGTTTTCGGACAAGCACTAGATACTTATTCTGCTGGGCTTATGAGGAGCTGACAATTTGCGTAGCATTGGCACCTATCAATATCAATGATATATAATCTCCAAACAAAAAACGCAGATAAAAATAAAAACAGGAACTATTCATGAGCGTCACAATACATGGACTTGCCGCATTCTCGTACACATGGAACAATGATCGGGATAATCAGGGTTCAATGATAAAGGCCTTTGCAAGAGCTGTGATGGCGACAGCGATTGGAATAAAGGTAAGTTCAGACGATGTTCGTTCAATGCAGCAGGATCATCCAACGAGTATTTTTGCCAGATCCATCAGCAAGAAAAGCGTTTTATTAGACTTGCTATACACCGACAATGACAGCCAGCAGCAATCTGCCTCTTCTGCTGTACGGAATCCTTCGGATATAAATACATCTGCATCGCCCCACCTGACGGATATGCCGGTGAGGCCAGTAATTGCTCAAAAACCACTGGTGGATTCAGGGGAAACTCTTCCACAGTCCGGTAATTCCCATGTGGAAAAGGCTAAAAATGAAGGCTTTCCTTCCCGTAAAAAATGAGCAGTTGCCTCATTTGCTGCCTCGAATCAACTTGAAATCCATTGGGTATACACGATTCTCCCATTCCTGTACGTGACGTGCCATTTGTTGTTCTGGCAGAATATTCGGTTTCATCTGTGATAAAAAGCAAGAGGACTACATGATGCATTTTTCAGCCCATAACTCCCGTGATACCGACGAGATCAAGTCGTTGTTTGCCAGAACGTTTACTCAGTCTGCCAACGAGGCTGAGGGGCAAATGGTGGCAAACCTGGCCGAAGCGGTGATGGTAACCACCGACCCTCAGGATTTTTTTGTTTTTGTCGTCCGTGATGATGCCGGTTTGCTGGCGGGGTGCATCATTTTCAGTCGTCTGGTCTTTGCCGATGGCATAAGTGCTTTTCTGCTCTCGCCGGTTGCCATTGATACGCCATTTCAGGGGCGCGGCATCGGTCAGGCGCTAATCAATTTTGGTTTGGAGGCGCTGAAACGAGAGGGCGTGGAGTTGGTGTTTACCTATGGCGATCCTGCTTTCTACTCACGGGTCGGTTTTAGCACCGTTAGTGAAGCGGTGGCTCAGGCACCGCAGCCATTGTCGCAACCGGAGGGCTGGCTCGGGCAGTCACTGCTAAACCAGGCAATGCCAACAGCCTGCGGCCGCTGTCAGTGCGTTGCGGCAATGAATAAGCCGGAAATCTGGTGATTACAAGACACCAACAAGACCCAAAAACCGGCTTTCCCAGCACCCTGAGGCGCTCGTCGCTGAATTAAGCACTGCCATCAGGCAATCAGGCGGTGCTTAACTGAACATGGCACACGAATTGTCATCTAAAATAGCTCGTTAGTGTAAAAAACACCAAATCTGGACGCTGGGCGGGAACTTGTTCCTGAAAAAGCGTTCCAAATACATGAGGGGGAGACTGAACAGCAGCGCTGTAGGCTTTATATATGCGCTATACGTACGAGTGGAGAGCACAAGATGCATAAAAATTTAGCCCCCCGGATTTTGCTTGCCTTGATCATGGGTATGTTCACAGGCGTGGCCATCCAGCTGTTCTCCTCTACCTCCGGTATTGTGCAAAGCTACCTGGTCAGCGGCCTTTTTCACGCGGTCGGCGTGATGTTTGTGGCGATGATCAAAATGCTCGTTATCCCGCTGATTTTCGTCTCTATCGTTCACGCTGTTTGTAGCCTTGACGACGTTACCCAGGTCGGGCGACTGGGGCTGAAAACCTTTGTCATCTATCTGGCCAACACATTGTTGGCCATTGTCTCGTCCATGGCGATCACGGTCATGGTTGCCCCTGGCACCAGCGCCAATCTTGGTCGTGCTGATCAGCTGGTTCGTTCAGGCAGCAGTGAGCTCCCTTCGTTGCTGAATATGCTGATCAATGTGGTACCCGCTAACCCGTTTCAGGCGGTGGTTGAAGGCAATATTCTGCAAATCCTGTTTATGGCCATCATCATTGGTGTGGCCATAAAGAAGCTGGAAAATCACGAGACTCACAGCGTCAGTAATGCCTTTTCCCTGGCCAACAGTGTCATGATGAAACTGGTGGGCATGGTTATGAGTCTGGCGCCTTATGGTGTTTATTTCCTCACGGCCAAGCTGGCCGCGACACTAAACGGCAGTAGCATTTTAAGTGTATTTTCTTATGTGCTGACCTGTCTGGCCATTATGTGCCTGTGGTTGTTTATTATTTACCCCATTCTCATCGGGCTGGTGATCAAGCGCTCGCCCATGGTGTTTATCCGCAATACCCGCGAGCAGTTCATGTTCGCTCTCTCCACCGCCAGCTCCAACGCTTCCATTCCCATCACTTACCAAACCCTGATCGAAAAATTCAAAGTGCCAGAGCATGTTGCCGGTTTCACCGTGCCGCTTGGCGCCACCATCAATATGTCTGGCTCAGCCATCTACATGACCGTTGCCGTCTTGTTTGTGGCCAATGCCTGGCATGTCAACCTGAGCCTGCTGGAAATGGGCACCATGGGGTTCACCACTTTTCTGCTGGCTATCGCCACTGGTGGCATTCCCGGCGGTGCGGCGGTTTCTACCGGCGTTTTGCTGCACACCATGGGGTTACCCGTCGAGGCTATGGCCATCATCCTGGCCACTGACCGGATTACCGATGCTGGTTGCACTGTCACCAATGTGGTCGGCAATACTGTGGCCGGCATTCTCTGCTCGGTGGGGGAAAAAACGCCAAAAACACCCACGATGGCGGGCAACACCAACGACAGCACATTGCAAGGCAAGGCAGATATGTGTTGAGTAGGTGCCTGGTGACGTGTGTCCAGTATTGCGAAAGTTTCCGGTGAGAGCGAGCAAAGGCAGGTAATGTGTCGTTTTCAACGGGAGTGTAAAGTGCCCGGCCAGGGAACGGATGCCGGCCCGGTTTATCTTATAATTAACGACTTTTGTTGTTTATAATCGATCCTCGGTTAAGTGCCTGCAGACAATTCCCCAAATGATTATAAGTCTCACGAGCATAGGAGGCAGGCTGAACTGACAGCTCTTATCCAGCAACCTCCGGATAACGACGGCCGTGTTTAAAGACACGGCCCGTAAACTGGTATACTCTGCCGAAATTTCCCCGTTGGGTATGGAAAATGCACAGATTTCATGGACTTTATGGCGTTACCGACAGTCAATTGCAACCTGATGACCGGATTTTGATCGAAACGGTGGAGCAGGCGTTGATGGGCGGAATGAAAGTTTTGCAGTATCGCGATAAAAGCCTCGATGCAGGTAAAAGGCTGCGACAAGCCGGTGCTTTGAAGGTGCTTTGCCACCGTTACCAGGCTCTGCTGATTATCAATGATGATATTGAACTGGCTCTGGATGTCGAAGCCGATGGCGTTCACTTGGGACAGCAGGATGAGAGTCTGGCCAGTGCCAGACGGCGTTTGGGGGATTACGCCCTTATCGGGATCAGTTGTGAAAACTCGCTGGAAAAAGCCAGGCTTGCTGCACAGGAAGGTGCCAATTACCTTGCCTTTGGTAAGTTCTTCCCGTCGCGCACCAAGCCGGATGCCAAAAACGCTGAGTTGTCCATCCTGACGGAGGCGCAGCAGTTGTTTGATCTGCCCGTTGTTGCCATCGGTGGCATCACCCTGGAAAATGCGGCCAGCGTGATCAGTGCCGGGGCTGATATGGTGGCCGTGGTCAATAACTTATTCGCAACGCAAAATATTTGCCAGCGTGCCCATGACTTTGGTGCGCTGTTCAAGAACAATAAATGCGAGTGATGCTCCCGCCCCGTGACGCCCGAAGGGGACGAGGGTTCACGGCAATTTGTTAAGCCCGTCCGTGGCTTCGTATAAATCTTACCTTTGATGGTTGCAGTCAAATCGGTACTGCGCACAGTAAGGAATGGTCACCATGTCTCGTTCTGAAGAACTGTTTGAACAAGCCCGGGAGGTGATCCCGGGTGGCGTCAACTCGCCAGTGCGGGCGTTTAAAGGCGTGGGTGGCAAACCGGTCTTTTTCAAAAAGGCCCGGGGCGCCCGTCTGTACGATGTAGACGACAAGGAATACATCGATTACATCGGCTCCTGGGGACCAATGATCCTCGGTCATAACCACCCTGATGTGATGGCGGCGGTGCGCGAGCAGGCGCTGGCCGGCTTGAGTTTTGGCGCACCCACAGAGCTGGAAACCCGGCTGGCCCACAGGGTGCGTGAGATGGTGCCGTCGATGGAGCTGCTGCGGATGGTGAACTCCGGAACGGAAGCCACCATGAGCGCCATTCGCCTGGCCCGCGGTTTTACCGGGCGTGAGCGCATTGTCAAATTTGAAGGTTGTTACCATGGCCACAGCGATGCGTTACTGGTCAAGGCCGGCTCCGGCGCACTGACTCTTGGTGTGCCCAGCTCACCGGGCGTGCCGGCAGGGTTGGCGCAGCTGACAATGACACTGACCTTCAACGACCTGGCTGGGGTTGAACAGACATTTCAACAGTTCGGCGATGAAATAGCCGGTATTATCGTTGAGCCAGTGGCTGGCAATATGAACTGTGTGCCGCCGCTGCCGGGCTTTTTGGCAGGGCTGCGCGAACTGTGCGATCAATACGGCGCCGTGTTGATCTTTGACGAGGTGATGACCGGTTTTCGTGTGGCATCAGGCGGTGCCCAGGCGCATTACGGCGTGGTCCCCGACCTGACTACGTTGGGCAAGATCATCGGCGGTGGCCTGCCCGTCGGGGCGTTTGGTGGTCGTAGAGATATCATGGAGCATCTGGCCCCGTTGGGGCCGGTATACCAGGCCGGCACTTTGTCGGGTAACCCGCTGGCCATGGCGGCAGGGCTGGCAACGCTGAAAAACCTCGCCACCCCCGGTTTTCATGACACTCTCAGCGCCAAGACGGCTGAGCTGTTACAGGGTCTGCAGGAAAAGGCTCAAGCGGCTGGTATTCCCTTTACCACCACTCAGGCTGGCGGTATGTTTGGCCTGTTTTTTACTGATCAGCGGGCGGTCGACAGTTTCAGTGCAGTCATGGCCTGCGACAGCCAGCGCTATGCCCGATTCTTCCATGGTATGCTTGAGCATGGCGTATACTTGGCGCCCTCCGCTTTTGAGGCGGGGTTTATGTCCATTGCCCATGGTCAGGCAGAGTTGGAGGCGACACTGGCGGCAGCTGAAAAAGCATTCGCCGGGTTGTCCCGATGATCCCGATAATTCTACTGGTTACCACATATTGCAAATAATGAGTTCTCTGGCAATTTCTTACGCAGTGCTGGCATTTGCCAGCCTGTTTGCGGTTTTTTTGCTTGCTCAGCAAAAGGCATTCGCGCAGATGCATCGGTTTTCGGCCAAAGCTGCGCTGCTGGGCTTTTTCATGATGGCATTGGCCGCCATTATGGGCACGTTGTACTACGGCATATCCACTGCCTGGCAAGGGCCGCAAGAAATGCTGGCCAATGCGGCCATGTTCCTTGCGCCACCATTGGTAGGCGTTGCCACTTGCCTTGGCATAACCACCAAAAAATGGAGCCCTCCGGCTTGGGGGCGGATGATTCTGGGGGTGTGTGTCGTTTATGAAATTTGCCGGTGGTATGGCCTTGATACGATTTACCGGGATTTACAGGTGGCGCTGGCGTTGGCTTCTGCCTGTTATCTGTTGTTGCGAGGTGAGGCTGAGACAAAGATAAAAGGGTTAATTGGCGCCGGTATTGTCAGCTACCTCACCGGTGCATTGATTATTGGTACGGAAGGTACACTGGCTGGCTATTTGCGGCTGGACTTGTTTTGCTATCTGGTTGGCCTTGGCAACCTGCTGCTCAGTAGCGGGTTGTATCTGCTTTTTAAGGATCGTCATCAGGGGCGTGATCAGGTAGTTGCCTGAAATGGAGGCATTCCGGTTGCCGAATGCGTTTGCCATGGTGTTGGTAGCAGGAGAGACTGCTAACGCAGGCGGAATAAATAATAAAAATCTTTTGTCGTTTATTTGTGGCTGAGCGGTCTCGCCCGCTTGAGTGTTTGTCGAGACCCTGTTATTTTTCCGCGGCCTTGCTGACTCTCATTGAGCTAGCCGCTTGTGCAGCCGACAACGTTTACGTGCAGCCGTAGGATAACAGTGCCAAAGGAACGGTCGGTGTGCCGCCGGCATAATGTTGGCGATGGGACGTTTTTTCAGTGACCGCCGTAGTGAGCAGGGCGTTCATCAGCTCTTGCCTTCAGGTCTGGCAGGGCGACCAGGGTAGGAAGTGCCAGAGCATAAAGTTGAGAGTTATGACATCCAGATCAAACAATACCCCACGGGGCGCCAGTAAATCGAAGAATACCGCGAAAGCCGTGGCTAAACCGTTACCGAACTGGGGGTGGTTGTTGACGGGCCTGGTAATCGGCCTGTTTGTTGCTTTTTTGGCCGGACTGACCCCGTCGGCTACCGACGTGCGCACCGTGGCCGACAGGATGGCATCGGCGGAGCAGGAAGCGGATCAGGGCAGTGGGAGTGAGCCGGTATTTGACTTTTACACGCTGTTGCCCGAGTCAGAGGTTACGGTGACCATACCTGAGGAGCCGGTGCCGGCCGCACCGGCAGTCAGGAGCCCGGCGCAGAAAAGCCCTGTGCCAGCCAGTACACCCCGGCAATATCTGTTACAAGCCGGCTCGTTTCGCAGCTTTAAAGACGCAGAACGGTTGCGGGCCAGACTGCTGCTTGAGGGGTATATGCCGAAGGTTGAAAAAGTCACCGTGGGCAGCGGTGAAACCTGGCACCGTGTACAGTTAGGGCCATTTTCTGATCGGGCGACCATCGAGAGTCTGCAGCAGGTTCTGGCCAGTCAGAATGTGGATACTTTGCTGTTGCAGCTTAAGTAGCTTACTGCCTGACAGCGCAGGGCTGTGTGAGTTTCTCCTGCGTACCCTTGATTATTAAAATTATCTCCCCAATATACCCTCTCGTTATCGATTTTTTGCTAAGGAGTGAGCCGTGGAACAGTACCGTGGCACAACCATCCTGTCGGTTCGTCGTGGCGGCAGTGTTGTGATTGGTGGTGATGGTCAGGTGTCGTTAGGTAATGCCGTGATTAAAGGCAATGCCCACAAAGTACGTCGTCTGTATCAGGGCAAGGTCATTGCCGGTTTTGCCGGTGGCACGGCCGACGCTTTCACCCTGTTTGAGCGTTTTGAGGCTCAACTGGAAAAGCATCAGGGCCGGTTAACCAAGTCGGCGGTTGAGCTGGCCAAAGAGTGGCGCACTGAGCGCGCCCTGCAAAAACTTGAGGCGATGCTGATTGTTGCTGATGCCACCGCGTCGCTGATCATCACCGGCAATGGCGATGTCATGGAGACCGAGGATGGCATTCTGGCCATCGGTTCCGGCGGCTTTTTTGCCCAGGCAGCGGCCAAGGCACTGTTCCATAATACGGACATGGGCGCCCGGGATATCGTCGAAAAGAGTCTGGGGATTGCCGCAGATATCTGTGTTTACACTAACTCCAACCAAGTTATCGAAGAGCTTCCGACTGCCTGAAGCTGCTGCTATTTATTGCGAGTTCCCCATATGTCAGATATGACACCCCGTGAAATTGTCCATGAGCTGGACAAGCATATTATCGGTCAGGATGGCGCCAAGCGTGCCGTCGCCATTGCCCTGCGCAACCGCTGGCGCAGAATGCAGCTCAATGAAGACCTGCGCAATGAGATCAGCCCCAAGAATATCCTGATGATCGGCCCCACCGGCGTCGGTAAAACCGAAATTGCCCGTCGCCTGGCCAAGCTGGCTAACGCGCCGTTTATCAAGGTTGAGGCGACCAAGTTCACCGAGGTGGGCTATGTTGGCCGTGATGTCGAATCCATCGTCCGTGATTTGATGGATGCCGCCATCAAAATGCTGCGGGAAATGGAGATGGAGCGGGTTCGTCACCGCGCCTTTGACGCGGCCGAAGAGCGGATTCTTGATGCCCTGCTGCCACCACCTCGCTCATTTGGTGAAGAGTCTCAGCCGCAAGACAGCTCAACCCGCCAGGTGTTCCGCAAAAAGCTGCGCGAAGGCGATCTGGACGAGAAAGAGATCGAGATCGATGTGCGCGAAGCGGCCATGGGCGTTGAGATTATGGCACCTCCCGGTATGGAGGAGATGACCAATCAGCTGCAAAGCATGTTCTCCAACCTGAACTCCGGCAAGTCCAAGTCGCGCAAGCTGAAGGTGAAGGATGCCATGCGTCTGGTGCAGGACGAAGAAGCCGCCAAGCTGGTCAATGAAGACGAGCTGAAAACCCGCGCTGTGGACGCTGTGGAGCAGAACGGTATCGTCTTTATTGACGAGATCGACAAAGTGGCCAAGCGCTCCGGCTCTTCCAATGCCGATGTATCCCGGGAAGGGGTGCAGCGTGACTTGCTGCCGCTGATTGAAGGCTGCACCGTGAGCACTAAGTACGGCATGGTGAAAACCGACCACATTCTGTTCATCGCCTCGGGTGCTTTCCATCTGGCCAAGCCGTCTGATCTGATTCCTGAGCTGCAAGGCCGTCTGCCCATTCGTGTCGAACTCAAGGCGCTGACCTCTGACGACTTCATGCGCATTCTGACCGAGCCTGACGCATCGCTCACTGAGCAGTACCAGGCGTTGATGAGTACAGAAGGGCTTGGCATTGAATTTGCTGAAGACGCCATTCGTCGTTTAGCTGAAGTGTCCTGGCAGGTTAACGAGCGCACTGAGAACATCGGCGCCCGTCGTTTACATACGGTGATGGAGCGGCTGCTGGAAGAGGTCTCTTTCAGCGCGGCGGATCTGGCCTCTGCCCAGGAAGGCGCACCACTGAAGATTGATGCTGCCTATGTGGATGAACACCTTGGTGAGCTGGTGCAGGACGAAGACCTGAGCCGCTATATCCTGTAAGGGGAGTAGTAAACAGATCTGTACCACCCTTCGACAGGCTCAGGATGAACGGGGTGGGTACTTTTGTATCCACCACTACCCTAAGTTGTTCCTGGCTGGCTTGCGGGCCAGCCACGCCTTCCTCTGTTTCAGGTTTTGTTATGACCACACCGGTGCCATCGACCATCAAATTGCACAAGCGCTCCCGACTGTTAGAGGTTCATTTTGGTGCGGACATCTTCCAGCTCGAAGCGGAGTTGCTGCGGGTATTAAGTCCGTCGGCAGAAGTGCGTGGCCATGGCAAACCGGTGTTGCAGACTGGCAAGCTGCACGTCGCCATCACGGGTGTGGAAATGGTTGGTCAATACGCCATTAAACTGATTTTTGATGATGGCCACGACAGCGGCATTTACGACTGGGGCTATTTGTACGAGCTTTGTCACCATCAGGAATCCCTGTGGCAGACCTATTTAACCGAGCTGCGTTCGGCCGGTGCCAGCCGCGATCCCGATGTTGCCGTGGTACGTTTGCTGCAATAAGGCGTTTGCCAACGAGTCGGCCAGAATCTGCATTTGGGTCCGGCTGTTTGCCCGAGGTAATCATGATTGCCAAGCATCCGATTTATCATCGACTACTATGAACCGCACACAATAATTGATCAAAACCAAGGCGCAAACCCACTCCCTGTGGCTGGCCAGCAGTTTTGAAAGACCCAGTCGGTACAATGTGGTTCTATGAACGAAGGTTGTGGTATCACCGCTTCAGCAGGCATTAGTGCAAACAACAGCGTTCAGCAATCGGTCGCGCAGTCGTCAGGCAGGTTGGCTGATGGCAGAAAGGTCACGCCGGCGGCCGATTCTGGCAGAGCAGGCAAACTCCCTGTCAACGTCAGCGATAAACCGCTGATCCCGAAAAAATCCCTCCCTCCTGATGGAGCAATACTGCCCACCCGAAAGGCCAACATTGTCAAGATAGAAGACTATGAACGTATCATTGACGGTGCGTTCATCGGGCTGCGCACAGTGGGTGATCTGGCCAGTCTGGATGCGCCAAGATCGGGGTTTCATCTTTACAACGGCGGTAATTATTTGTCCGATACCGCCCCTGGCCTTGTTGGCTACGCGGTTATCTTCGGCCTGATCCAGCACAAAATCTCCCGGCTTGAGCAGCGCAGCGCTGCCTTTTGTGATTATCACGGCGCCGTGCAATATTGGCAGACCAAAGAAAATGTGCGGGCAACAGACTGCACTGTTGCCGACCTGCGCGATTACGCGCTGATTACCCGGCTTTATCATGATCCCGCGGCGGACCCGTTGCGTCAGGTTCTGGCTCAGGCTGACGGCCATTTGGCTGACGATGGCGCGATATTGGCGCTGGCCGACAGTTTGATTGCCCTGTGCACCGAGGCAGAACTGCCTGAGCCTTTGTCCATTCCTGATATGTCAGCGGAGGAGCCCGTCGCCAGTCAGCTGAAGCAGTGGCAAAAGCGATTTGTGCAAAAAAGCAATGAGTACATCGTCGGCAGTAAAGATGGCAGCGCCGGTGGTAACAGGCTGTTAAAAATGGGACATCAGTCCAAAAAACTGATGCGAGAGTTTAATGCCATCGTCAAGCCGCTGGGAGTGGCCCTGAAGTTCAGGACGCTGCCGCTGAGAAAGTTCGGTAAGTCATCGCTGGCGGTTGGGCACCGGCTGGTGATCGATGAAAGCAAGCTGCACCGGTATTTGGCCAGGCACTCACGCCTGCCGTCGCAACGCCATATCAAAGAGCAGGTATTGCTCCACAGGGAGGATGGTCCGGCGTTAAAACTGTTTGCCAATTATGAACGCCGGCGGCTAAGGCATCAGAAGTTGCAGTGGGTTGCTACAGCTGCGGCTGCTGTCAGTGCGTTCCTTCCTTTGGGGAAGCTGGATTACGCCGTGCGCTCGTTCAGGGAGTTTCGGGAAGTGGCTTACCGGGAAAAGAATCTGCAAATTCTTGATGACAAGCTGGTCAAACTCTCCCGTTTTTTTGCCGATCGCACGTTGCGACTGCACAGCCCTGAAGCTGGCGCACTCAGAGGCATTCTGGAAGAGGCCTGCGTGACCATTCGGGCGAAGAAGGATCGTACCGGGATCAAGAAGGCCCATGCAGCGACTCAGGGGGCGCTGGACGTGGGGGCTGCACTTGCCGGCAGTGCCATAGCAATCACGTTCCCCGGCATTGGTGGTGTTGCCTCTGATGCTGGTTTTGGTGCGGCTAAACTGGTTGCCGCAACCAGCGCCATCGGTATCAGGGCAAGTACGGATCGCAAGAACCAGCAATCAGGCAGAATTGAAACGAAAGTCTATGTGGCGTTGAAAAGAGCACACAACGACGCCGCCGCTTCTGAGGAAGAAAAAAGGGAGTTGGTCAGTCTTGCACGCCTGCTTTTTGATCTTACCGAAGCGCAGGTGTTGCTGTTGTTTCGCTGCAGTGATGACGGTGACCTGGTAACCGCAAAAGGTCTGATCCGGCCGAGATTTAACAATACCCCACTCGAATTGCCCGACGAGGAGATTGCCGACAGGGTACAAACGACTGTGGAAGAGTCTGCTCAGGATTTAAATGCAACCCCGACAGTCACCGATCGTAAAACCGATTCGACAATACTGGCAGAAACACGGGTGTGATAAGCAAAAAAAGGCCGTCTTTCGATGGTCACGCAACACGCCTGCGTCCTTCGGGTATAAGGCAAATGATTCACTCTGTTGTAGGATTTGTCCTGTGCACACTTTATCATCATGGCATTCGTGATGAATGCTCTAATGGTTGAGCAAAGTGGCTGTTCGTTGTAGCTGACGGATGTGAGCTGACATTTCAGGGGAGATTGGGTGTTATGGCAGATAGTGGTGAGCGCGATGGTACAACCCATTTTGGTTACCGTGATGTACCAAGACAAGAAAAAGAGCGCCTGGTTGCGGGGGTCTTTCATTCGGTGGCCAGCCGTTACGATGTGATGAACGATGTGATGTCGTTGGGTATCCATCGCCTCTGGAAGCGTTTCACCATTGAGTTGTCTGCCGCCCGGCCGGGCCACTGTGTGCTGGATATTGCCGGCGGTACGGGGGATCTGGCCAAACAGTTTGCCCGCATTGTGGGTGACACCGGGCGTGTGGTTCTGGCGGATATCAATGACTCCATGCTGCGTGTGGGACGGGATCGTCTGCTGGATCAGGGGGTTGTCGGAAATCTGGAGTTTGTTCAGGCTAATGCCGAATGTTTGCCGTTTCCGGATAACACCTTTGATTGCATTACCATCGCTTTTGGCCTGCGTAACGTTACCGATAAAGACGCAGCATTGCGCTCCATGTGTCGGGTTCTGAAGCCTGGCGGACGGCTGCTGGTGCTGGAGTTTTCCAAAACCCACAATCCGTTGCTGACCAAAGCGTATGACGCCTACTCGTTTAATCTGTTGCCGATGATGGGCAAGCTGGTGGCCGGCGATGCCCAGAGTTATCAATATCTGGCAGAGAGCATCCGTATGCATCCGGATCAGGAGACGTTGGCCGGGATGATGCAACAGGCTGGCTTTGCCAATACCACCTATCACAATATGACCGGTGGGATTGTGGCGGTGCATAAAGGAGTTAAGCCCTAATGGCCGATCCGGTAATCAAAACGGGGCTGTTGGCTGCCCTTGAGCATCAGGTTAATGGGCTGCTGGCGCTGGACCCGGTAACGATCAAAAAGTTATCGCGCTGGTGCGGTAAGGTGGTGGCCTGCCAATGCACTTCTCCCCAATGGCACTGTTTTTTGCGTATTGAGCAAGACCGGATTTGCCTGGCCGGGCATTATGAGGGGGCGGTGGATGCTACGTTTACCGGCTCAAGCGCTGCCCTGGCCGTTTTGCTGATAAAACGACAATTGACTTTTGATCAGGTGCCGGGGCTGGTGGTATCGGGCGATGATGAATTGCTTGATGATTTGCAAGCCATTCACCAGCAGCTGGATATCGACTGGGAGCGGCTTCTTGGCCAGATCGTTGGCGAGATGCCCGGCCATGTCATTGCTCAGGGCTTGCGCTGGGTGAGCGACAGCGCCCGGCGGGGGCAGGGCATGGTTATGGATAATTTGGGGGAGTATTTGCAGGAGGAGTTGCGCCTTATTCCGTCCCGGGTGGATGTGGAGGTCTTTGCTGAGGAGGTGCAACAGCTGGCCCAGCGCATGGCACAACTGGAAGCCCGACATCATCCTGATAACAACACTGAAGGTAAGCCAGGGAGCTGACAGTGATCCGTTTGTTGAAAATAGTGGCCGCTGTCGCCCGAAACCGGCTGGACAACCTGATTGACCCAGAGTATTCACCCTTCTGGCTGCGCTGCGTTCTGGTGCTGCTGCCCTGGCGCTATTTTATCCGCAACGATGCGCCCCGGGGTGAGCGCATCCGCCTGACGCTCGAAGCGCTCGGGCCGATTTTTATCAAGTTTGGGCAGATTCTCTCTACCCGGCGGGACCTGCTGCCAGACGACATCAGCGATGAGCTGTCCCGCCTGCAGGACGATGTGCCACCCTTTCCCACGGCCGATGCCATTGCCATCATTGAGGCCAGCCTTGGCAATGATGTAAACACCCTGTTTGCCCGTTTTGACCACGATCCGCTGGCATCGGCGTCGGTGGCCCAGGTGCACACTGCCCAGTTACACGGTGGTGAAGAGGTTGTAGTGAAGGTCATTCGCCCGGGCATCGACCGGGTCATTCGCAAAGACATTCAGCTGATGTACCTGCTTGCCCGGCTGCTGATTGCCCTGTCGAAAGACGCCCGTCGTTTGCGACCGCTGGAGGTGGTGGCCGATTACGAGCGCACCATTTTTGATGAGCTTGACCTGCTGCGCGAGGCGGCCAACAGTTCCCAGCTGCGCCGTAACTTTCTCGGCTCCCCCGTGATGTCGGTGCCCCAGGTCTATTGGGATTACTGTCGCACCAAAGTCATGGTGGCTGAGCGTATTTATGGTGTGCCGGTGTCGGATATTGCCACGCTCCGTGAGCGTCAGGTGGATATGAAAAAACTGGCGGAGCGGGGCGTGGAGATTTTCTTTACCCAGGTGTTTCGTGACCGGTTTTTTCACGCCGATATGCACCCAGGCAACGTGTTTATCGACACCAGCAATCCAGCCGAGCCACGCTACATCGGCATCGACTGCGGTATTATCGGTACGTTGGAGCCAGAAGATCAGCACTACTTGGCCAGCAATTTGCTGGCTTTTTTTCGCCGTGATTATCGCAAGGTGGCTCAGCTGCATGTGGATTCTGGCTGGGTGCCAAGGGATACCCCGGTGGGTGAGTTGGAGGCGGCCATTCGTACCGTATGCGAACCCATTTTCGAAAAGCCGCTCAAAGACATCTCTTTTGGCCAGCTGCTGGTGCGGCTCTTTCAGGTAGCGCGGCGTTTTAATATGCAGGTGCAGCCCCAGCTGGTGCTGTTGGAGAAAACGCTGCTCAATGTGGAGGGGCTGGGGCGGCAACTCTATCCGGAGCTGGATTTATGGAGTACCGCACAGCCCTTTTTGGAAAAGTGGATGAAAGATCAGGTCAGCCTGACCAACATTGCTTGTAACCTGAAAGAGCACAGTACTGACTTGCTGCTCAGTGCACCGGTGATCGGGCAGAAAGTGATGTCAACGGTGCGGGAGCTGGCCGCCCAACAGCAGTCGTTCTACCACCGGCAGGTGCAACGGGACAAGCGGCGACGCCGGCAAGGGCGTTTGGGCGCAGGGCTATTGCTGGGCGGGATTGTGCTGCTGGCCGGTTCGGGGACTGTGGTAATCAACTCGGTGACCTGTGGCCTGTTGATGGGCGCGCTGGGGGGATGGTTGATTTTGCGTTAAGCATCCTTTTTTGCTGTAAGGGAGGTAGTAAACAGATCCATACCACCGTTCACACCGAGCCTGTCGAAGTGTGCTGCCCGCATCCTTCGACAGGCTCAGGATGAACGTCCTTCGACAGGCTCAGGATGAACGTCCTTCGACAGGCTCAGGATGAACGTCCTTCGACAGGCTCAGGATGA
>Ga0126343_10000190_pt1 | contig 20406 bp, 14 predicted proteins | sample Cyp2metagenome_FD_92531 | JGI IMG/M metagenome (GOLD analysis project Ga0126343, IMG submission 92531) | Coral microbial communities from Lord Howe Island, Old Settlement Bay, Australia - Cyphastrea 2 metagenome | ecosystem: Host-associated > Invertebrates > Cnidaria > Coral ...
AACAGGGTCGTTGTCAGCAACCATGCCACCAGTCGTTGACTCGGTGAGGACAACATTATTTTCATTGTCAACTGCCGCTTCCTGCTCAGTAAAGAGTTCTGCCACACCGTCCAGATAGTCATCAGGCAGACCTGAGTCTTGGCCCACCGTTTGTTCGGCACTTGGGGCAACTTGTTGTTCAACCGCTTCTTCAGAAGCCGGCACTACCTCCGCTTGATTGCCCGAAGCAGACGCATCTTTCACCCCCACAACAGAGGCCGACTCCCCCCATTCACCAGAAGCCTGCGCAGCCGAGGGTGATTCATCAACCATGGCTCTCGACTCAGGCCGACTTGAATCAGCAACACGCTGAAAGCTCGGATTGTCTGCACGATTGGGCGCACCATTAATCCACCCCATGAACCGGCTCTCAGCCTGGCTGTAGTCAGCACCAAAGTTTGCTCTCGCCCACTGCATGCCCCTGTCAGCCAGGCCAGCCGCCTCTGAAATGGAATAGCCTTTATTCTGGGCAAGGGTTGCCACACCCCGGTCAAACAAAATCTGGCCAGACCGTGGGGTCATGGGGGTCGGCATGTATGACGTGCTGGACGTGGTCACAACAACCTGTCGGTCTTTAATTTCCAGGTTTATCGTGCTGTTAGGTGGCACAAACAGCACAATGCTGTTGTTATTGCTGGGAGGGACGGAAACAACGGTTCTGTTGCCAAAAACCCCTGCTTGCATCGGGGCAGGCGCTTTAGCCATTTGAGAACTATTAATCGAAATGGACTGTGAAGCCCAACCACCTACGTTATTGCCATCCATAGCTAACCATCCACTGTGAGATTTATTACCGACAGGAGTAATCTGAGCCTTGAGATGGTTATCGTAAAAAGCAGCTACTTTTTTATTGATCACTCAGAAAATATTCATCCGGTCTGACCTGGCCCTCCATCACTGCGGTCATTCCTCACCCTCCCAAAAAAGGCCAAAACCAACGCGTGCGGTGCAACTGGAACCTTCCACTCGAAAAACAGTCCAATGTCACAAATAATTTCATAGACGAGTGATCGACCATGCAGTGCCAGTGCAACTCCCCCATTCAGGTACCAGCAACGGGCAGTGAACAACTTATCGGCCAGCCAACCCAATCAACCGGCAGCTCACTGCAAAATACCTTTTACTTCTACGACCCGGAAAAAGGCACCCGATACAAGCTGGTCAACACCATCGCGACGGTGGCCAGCTGTTCTGCTGGTGGCGCCATAGGTATTCATTTAGTTACCTCCCAACTGCGTCAGCTTACCGGAGAGGGCTCTCTTTTCCAGCGCGCGATTAGCCTGCTGGACGGGCTTTACCCCGGCTCTTCGCTGTACGCTGGTATTGCCCTGGGCGCAACGCTGGGTGCTGGCGGGGCTGTCTGGCTTATTCACTCGGCCTATCAGGGCGGTCTCAGACCGCGCACCGTAGCCGCTGTTCGCTCCGTAATGAATGGGCTGATTCGCCAGGTCGAAGGCGATTATAAGACCATCCAGCACTGCCAAGAGACCGTCCAGAGCAGAGAAACAGAGCTTGCCATCCGCAAAGAGGAAATGCTGGCGGAAAAAGAACGTAACCGAGTTAAGGCTCAGGCCATTTACGACAGGGAAGTTCGGGTTTATGAAAACAACACGGCCAAGGTAACGGGTGAACTGAAAGGGTACCTCTCCGGGGTGTTCAACTGGCTGGAAGACCCTGACAGACTGCCCACCTACGAGGAGGCCATCAGCAATACCCGCCGTGGCGGCAGCTACCAACTGGGCCAGGAAGTGAGCAATTTTTTTGAACGCAAGGACTTCTCTGAGAGCGCACAGCAACGTTTGCTGAGTTCCCTGACCCCCTACCTGAATGAAAGAGAGCTGAAAAATGCCGGGCGAATACTGGCCAAGTATCATAAGTACCGGCCCGTATTCTGGCCAATAGTGGGGCCGCTGGAACGGAAATACCGGGAAATCCACTGGCTACGCCAAGAGGATCAACACAAAATGGGCGAACTGGAAAGTAGAGTCAGGGCTCTGATGGCTCGGTACAGCTGTTTTGAACTGGACGCTGATGGCAAAGTAAAAACCGTACCCCTTGCCGATTTCAGTCAGTATCTGCCTGAGTGAGCCATCCATAACAGCCGGTCGGCCAAAACCTCGCGCTTTGGCCTTCACCGTTGGTTGTCAGTGCAATGGCAACTCCAGCGTCACCCTCAAACCGGAGGCGGTATTTTTCAGGAAAATCTCACCGCCGTGGTTACGCGCAATATTCCGGGCGATGGCCATGCCCAGCCCTATCCCTCCAGTGTCTCGATTCCTTGAACCTTCCAGGCGGAAAAATGGCTCAAACACCTGCTCCATCTGCTCTTCAGGAATACCCTGGCCAGCGTCCTGAATCACCACAGCCACAAATGAGTGCTCTGCCCTGACGTACGACTCAAGCTGCACATCCACACGCTGGCCGTATTTAACCCCGTTTTCGATCAGGTTACGCAAGGCCCGCTTCAGGCTCACCGGCCGACAGCGGATAATCACCTCCCGGCTTTCCCGATAATTCACATTCTGACCAAGCTCGGCCAAGTCATCACAGAGGCTGCCGGTCATGGCATTCAAATCCACCGGCCGGGTCACCTCGTTGTCTGCGGCCTGGCGCATAAATGCCAGCGTCGCCTCGGACATCTGCTGCATCTCCTCCAGTGTGGCCAACAGCTGGTTGCGGTCGGGGCTATCGGGCATCATCTCGACCCGCAGCCGCATACTGGTGATGGGCGTACGCAAATCATGAGACAACGCGGCCAACATGCGGGTGCGGTCTGAGACAAAACGCTGCAAACGGCTGTTCATCTGGTTAAACGCCCGGATGGTCTCACGCAAATCTGCCGGCCCCTGCTCAGGCACCGGCGGCACCCGCTCCCCCATCCCCAGCTCAACCGCCGCCTTCGACAACAGACTGAGCGGCTGAGTGATACGACGCACCATCACCGCCAGCACCACCAGCACCAGCACCATGGACGTCATCAGGAAAATAATGGTTTGCCGGGCCAACAGCGGCGGCACCATCGGGGCCATTGCCTGTAAGCTCAACCAGTGGCCATTGTCCATAAGGACCGATACCTCAAGGCCGGTGACTGCGGGTGGTCGCCAGTCTTTGCGGTGATAACGCCGTGGGTGGTCAGGCTCGTCGACACGCTCAGCCCGGCCACATGGCCCCTGGCACTCTTCGTCAGCGCCGGGCTTTTGCCACTCACCCGCATGCGCCTTCCAGTGATCTACGTCGACAAATACACGCCCCCGGTATTGCTCACCCAACAGACGCAACAAGCGGTTCATCAACCGTTTATCCGCAGGGCTGATGTGTTTACCGGCCAACGCATTGTGGTCACCGACCGTATACCAGGCATCGCTGGTTCGCGCCGCAGCGAGAATAGCCGGATAGTCACTGTCTGGATTGTTTTCCAGCAACCAGACCAGCGATTCAACCTGTTGCAATAAAGATCGCTGGCTGATATCCGACAGCACGGTGCGATGGGCCTGGCCAAGAATGGCAAAGCTCAACGCCTGGGCAACAACCAGTGCGACCAGAACGGCCAGCACCATGCGGGTTACCATACTCGACCACAGACGTTTAAAAAACACAGCGCTGCGTTGCTGCAACTGACTGGCAGTAGTTCCTGTCATACGATTATCAATTCTTCGGTAAACATATATCCCCCACCCCATACGGTTTTGATCAGTGTGGGATTTTTCGGGTCTTGCTCAATTTTTTTCCGCAGCCGGCTGATCTGGTTATCAATACTGCGGTCAAAAGGCAGTGCTTCGCGCCCTTTGGTCAAATCCATCAGCTGATCGCGGCTGAGCACCTGACGGGCATGCTCCAGAAAAACCTTCAGCAACCGAAACTCCGCTGCGCTCAATGCCACCAGCAAACCGTCCTCCCGGGTCAGTTGGTACTGATGGATGTCCAGGCTCCAGCCTTTAAATTGCCACTGCCCAGTGACCGACAGCTCTTTGGTTGTGGTCGTCTCTGTGCGACGCAGCACTGCTTTAATCCTGGCCAGCAACTCCCTTGGACTGAACGGTTTGCTCACATAGTCATCCGCCCCCATCTCCAGCCCGACAATGGTGTCCGCCTCCTCACTCATGGCCGTCAGCATAATGACCGGCGGGCCGTCCTGTGCGCGCAGGTAGCGGCACAGACTCAGGCCGTCTTCCCCTGGCATCATGATATCAAGCACCACCAGGTCAATGGACTCCCGGGCCAATACCTGTCGCATAGTCTCACCGCCTTCAGCCAGAGACACCTGATAACCATGCTGGCCGAGGTAGCGCCCGAGCAGGTCACGAATCTCGTTGTGGTCGTCAACCACAAGAATGTGTTTTGTCATTGCTGAGCTGTACCAATCAATTGCTGTCCCCGACATTATAAAACTGAAATTGTCGTGTTTTGGACAGGGCGGGAACAAATGATACAAATTGCGACAATCGCCCACGATTCAGTGATATTTGTGCGAAGGCTGTAGTGTTTAATTAACTCACTGTCGTTCAACACACGACGAATTCACTGAAACTCGCTGGAGACTCCATCATGAAAACAAATCTTTTGCTGACCACTGCCCTTATCGCCGCTTTGTCCGCTTCTTCTGCGTTTGCCATGGATGGTAAAGATGGCAGGTACGACCGCGAAAGAAGCGACCGCTCTGGCCATCACTCCATGAAAGGTGATGACAAGCGGGGCAACAAGATGTTCAGCCAGGAAGAGATGAATCGGGTATTCACCGCCGAGCAAATTCGCACCCTGAATGAAGCGCGCCTGATTATGAAAGGCAATCCCAACCTCAAGGTGGGCAACGTAACCGCCACCGACAATGGCTATCGGGTAACCATCGTGACCAGGGACAACTCTCTGGTCGAAGAGCGGGACGTGGCGAAAAACAACATGCCGCTGAAACGCTACAACGCCATCCAAACAAAGATGGCTAGCAAGCAACAACAGTAAACAACACGCAGTGCGATCTAGCACGCTATTCGCTGCTCATCGCTACCGGAAAGCTGAAAATCCTTAATTTTCAGCTTTTTTGGTGCAGATTCTGCAAAACCGCAGTAACACGCGGCCAACATTGATGGCTGCCCCCCGCCTGCCAATGTAAATTGCCTGTTCGGCAATCACCTCGTTGACCAAAACCGTCATTTTCAGTTCAATGAACGGCTACCTGACGCTCAGAAACACGAAGGTCGCTCATTGAAACTACTTTGGAAACTCCGATTTATCCTGAAAGACTTCTGGCGGCAATACCTGCTGGCCTTTGTCTGCCTGCAAATTGTGTCCGCCCTGAACCTGCTGCCGCCCTGGCTGATTGGCAAGTTGGTGGACGCAGTGAAAAACAATACACTCACTCACCAGGCACTGACCCATTACGTGACAGGCATTCTGATCGTTAGCGTGGCGGTATACGGTTTTCGCTACCTGTGGCGTGCCAATCTCTACGGCGCAGCCATCGACTTGATCCGCAAACAACGCAGCCAACTCTTTGCCCATTTTACCCGGCTCTCTCCGGAGTTTTACCAGCGCCATACCGCCGGCGACCTGATGGCCCACGCCACCAACGATCTCAATGCCGTTGAGGAGAGCGTCGGGGTTGGCATCATGACTCTGGTGGACTCGATGATTTCCGGCCTGACCGTACTGTTTGCCATGATATTTCTGGTCAGCGGTCAACTGACCCTGCTGGCCATGCTGCCCTTCCCGCTTCTGGTTTGGACCACCAGCCGCTACGGAGCAGTACTCCACTCCCGCTTTGGCCGGGCCCAGGCGGCCTTTTCCAACCTGAACGAAGAGACCCGGGAATCCATCACCGGCGTCCGTGCCGTCAAAGCCCACCAACTGACTGAACGGCAGAGCCAGCGCTTCGAACAACTGTCGCAAGAGGCCGTTGCCGCCAACACCAACGTAGCCAAAGTTGATGCCCTGTTTGGTCCCAGCATCAACCTGTTTTTTGGTCTTTCGTTCGTCCTGACCCTGCTCGGTGGCACCTGGTTGATCAGCGAGGGCCGGCTCACCGTTGGCCTGCTGACCAGTTTCACCCTCTACCTGAGCCAGATGCTTGGACCGATGCTGCAATTTGGCTGGCAGTTCAGCGTCTTTCGTCGCGGCAGCGCCTCGTGGGGACGACTGGAAATCCTGCTGGCCCGCCAACCCAAGGTGGTGGATGCCAGCGATGCACGTCCGGCACCGGACGACACCCGACTCGCCATTAACATCCAGTCATTTGGTTACGAAAACGCCGCCCGGGGTTCAGTATTGCAAGACATCTGCGTCGATATCCCCGCCGGCACGTTTCTCGGCATCACCGGACGCACCGGCAGCGGCAAAAGCACGTTGCTCAGGCTGATTCTGCGTGAGTTTGACCTGCCACCGGGGTCCACCATCGAGATGGGCGGTATTCCCCTGCAACAACTGACCATCCGCTCCCTGCGCAAAAAACTGGCCTGGGTACCCCAGGAGCCCATGCTGTTCTCCGGCACCATTGCTGACAACATCCGTTTTGCCGTGCCGGACGCCCCTTTGGAAGCCGTGATCGAAGCAGCAAAAATGGCCGCCATGGACGGCGAAATCTGCGCCTTCAAAGCGGGCTACAACACCATGCTCGGAGAGAACGGCATCAACTTGTCCGGTGGTCAGAAGCAACGACTCTCCCTGGCCCGTGCATTGCTGTCGGACGCCCCCATCTTGTTGCTCGATGACTCGTTCAGCGCCCTGGACATGAAAACCGAAGCCCATATCCTGAAAAACCTGATGACCCTGCGCCGGCAACAGAACAAAACCATTATCCTGGTCACCCAGCGTTTGCCAGAGCTGATGCACGCCGACCATATTCTGGTGCTTGACCGTGGTCGTATTATTGAGCAAGGCAACCACAAACAACTGTTGCTCCCACACCAATCCGGCTGGTACGCCAAAATCTTCCATCAGCAAGCGAAAACGCTGCTGCAACCACTGGCTTCCCAGTGCAACCAGCCGAATGCCACCCGGGGAGCCGCCCATGACCACTGAATCCGCCAACGTAAAATCTTCAGGCTATCACGGGCTGGTGCGGCTGATCCGGTTTGCCAGACCGTACCAATGGCAATGCCTGAGCGCCTTTGCCATCCTGATGCTGGCCACAGCCCTGGAAATGCTGGCACCGTGGCTGATGAAAATCATTCTGGACGAACACATTCCCCGAGGCCTGGCCGATACCCTGGACGGCAACCGCGACCTGCTCATGATGGGGGCAGCACTGTTTGCCACCTACCTCGGCTCGGCCATTTTACAGTACATCCAGAGCATCAAGTTTCAGACAGCCGCCCTTCATATTGTGCACGACATACGGCGTGTGATATTTGCCCATGTTCTGAAACTGCCCATGCGGTACTTTGATAACCAACCCACCGGGCTGCTGGTTTCACGCATCACCAACGACTCGGAAATGCTCCGGCAGATGTTTGTCAGCGTTATTCCGGCCATTTTGCAGTCCGGCTTCCGGGTGGTGGGTATCTGTATTGCCATGACGTTGCTGGACGTAAGCCTGATGTTTATGACTCTGTTGCTGATTCCAGTCATACTGCTGGCCATTCATATCTACCAGAAAATCAGCCACCCGGTGATCCACGGCGTGCGCAGTCAGTTGGCCAACATCAATACCCGCATCAACGAGTCCCTCAATGGCATGCGCATTGTCCAGGCCACCGGGCAAGAAGCGCACCTGCAACAGCAGTTTGACCGGGAGAACGAACAGTGGAGCCAGCTCAAACACAAAAACATCAATATCGACAGCCTGTTGCTGATGCCCTTCACCCACCTGCTCAACGGCATTGCCCTGGCCGTGGTGGTGGGCTGGTTTGGTTATCAGGCCGGTTACACCGTGATTGAAGTGGGTACCATGTACGCCTTTATCAACTACCTTGGGCGCTTTTTCGAGCCGTTTCGCCAGATCACCATGCAGATGGGGTCTTTACAGCAGGCACTGGTGGCCTCTGAACGGATTTTCCAGGTATTGGATGAAAGCACCGATACAACCCGCCAGCCCGACAACAAAGAGAGACGGATCGACAGCGGCAAACTGGTGTTTAATAACGTGTCACTGTCTTATGACTCGCAAAACCTGGCACTGGATAACGTCAGCTTTACCATCGAGCCCGGGCAGTTTGTTGCCATTGTTGGCCACAGCGGCAGCGGCAAAAGCTCGGTCATCAACTTGCTGATGCGCTTTTACCAGCATCAGGAAGGTGAAATCCGCATTGATGATCAGCCACTGGACTCTTTCCGGGAGGAGACGTTACGACAAGGAATAGGGCTGGTCTTTCAGGAACCGTACATTTTCAGCGGCACCATGGCCGAGAACATCAGCCTGAACCACCCACAGATCAGCGAAGAACAGGTGCAAGCCGCTGCCCGCAAAGTGCATGCGGACCCGTTTATCCAAAATCTTGCCCAGGGCTACCAGCACAAGCCAGGCCCGGGCGGCAAGGCGCTGTCCACCGGTGAAAGACAGCTACTGTCGTTTGCCAGAACCGTCGCGCAAAACCCCAGGATTCTTCTGCTGGACGAAGCCACGGCCAACATCGACGGGGAGATAGAGCATCACATTAAAGAAGCGCTGATCACGCTGCAGGAGAACCGCACCACCATTGCCGTGGCACACCGTCTGTCCACCATCGTTGATGCAGACCAGATTCTGGTGATGGAAAAAGGCAAAATTGTACAACGGGGCACCCACGAAGAGCTGATCAAACTCAAAGGGCACTACCGTGATCTTTACTTGGCACAACAGACCGCCCGACAACTGCAAGCCGCCGAACAACGGGATAATGGCAGCGATGTAGCAACTACGGTGTGAGGCTGATTACGGACGGTGTGGCAATATGTTGCTGCACCGACATTATCGAGAAGGAATCAATTGATGTTGCGCCGATTGGCGCAGACAAAAAAAAAGCCCGATTCAAAGAATCGGGCCTTCATAAAATGGCGCGCTCGGGAGGATTCGAACCTCCGACCGCCTGGTTCGTAGCCAGGTACTCTATCCAGCTGAGCTACGAGCGCGTCGCGTTAACGAGTGCGAATAATACTGAAAATCCAATCGAAGTCAATAACTATCCTCAATCCGCACAATTATCCATCCAAACGACAACTGCCGGCATATAGCCGGCAGTTGTCTTTTTCAGGTGCCTGAGCGTATCAGGCCGCCATAGCGCCAGCGGCGTACTTACCGCGCAGCTCCTGAATACGACTCATGTAGTTGTTGTATTCAGGGGAAGCGTGATGAGCGTAGTGCATGTTCTTGAACATACCGGTCAGCTTCATAAAGTAGTCGCGCACTTCTTCCTTGTCGGCAAAGTTGTAGCGCTGACGGATCAGGCTGACCACCAGTTCAAAGTTTTCCTGCTGACGGTGGATCGGGCAGGAGGCATCCACATCGTCAAAGGCGTCTTGCTGCAGGTAAATCATGTCCAGCAGGTAGGACTTCTGGAACGTGACGTAGTCGTCCAGAGTGATGCCTTCTTCACCGGTTACCTGCATCATCTGATTGATGCTGTCACCTTTGACCAGCAGCTCCTGCATCTCCTTGACGTTGCTGACCCACTCCGGCGAGAGGTTTTTGGTGTACCAGCCTTCAAGCTGATCCAGATAACGGGACCAGGAGATCAGCGGGTCGATGGCTGGGTAGAAACGCTTGTAGGCGCGGTCGTAAGAGAGACCGAGGAACGCCTTAACGGTGTTCAGCGTCGCCTGAGTAACCGGCTCTTCAAAGTTACCACCGGCAGGCGATACGGAGCCGATCATGGTCAGCGAGCCTTCGTCGCCGTCTTCATTGCGCACCACACCGCAACGCTCGTAAACGCCTTTGATGGCCGAGTCCATATACGCCGGGAAGCCCTCTTCACCGGGAATCTCTTCCAGACGGTTGGAGGTTTCCCGCATGGCCTGTGCCCAGCGGGAGGTAGAATCGGCCAAGGCCAGTACGTTGTAGCCCATCTGGCGGTAGTACTCACCCAGGGTCAGACCGGTGTAGATAGACGCCTCCCGGGCCGCTACCGGCATAGACGACGTATTACAGATAATAACGGTACGGTCGATGAGTGCACCGCCGGTCTTCGGGTCTTGCAGGTGCGGGAACTCTTCGATGGTCTCTACCACCTCACCAGCCCGTTCACCGCAAGCGGTAACGATAACGATATCGGCATCGCAGTAGCGGGAGAAGCCGTGCTGCAATACTGTTTTGCCTGAACCGAACGGTCCCGGGATACAGCCTGTACCACCCCGGGCGATAGGGAAGAAAGTGTCAACGATACGGGTCGTGGTGATCAGCGGCTGGTCCGGATAGAGGCGCTGGGTCTTGCCCTTGCCCGCCAGTGTTTCGGCGATGGACTTACGCACCGGCCACTTCTGGTACATATTCAGGGACACTTCTTCGCCCTTCTGGTTACGTACCCTGGCGACTACGGTATCAACGGTAAAGTTACCTTCCTGAATCCACACCACTTCCACATCACCGACGGTGTCAAACGGGATCATGATTTTGTGGGTAAAGCGGCCCTCTGGTACCGTACCAAAGGTTTCACCGGCACGCAGTTTGTCGCCAATTTTGGCCACGGCGGTAAACGCCCAGGTACGGGTATGGTCGAGGGATTGCACCTGCACACCGCGCTGCAGGAAGCTGCCGTACAGGCTGGCCAACTGTTCCAGCGGGTTTTGCAGACCGTCGTAGATCATGCTGAGGATGCCGGGGCCAAGGTCAACGGACAGCAACTGGCCGGTCTGGATGATCATGTCACCCACAGCCACACCGCGCGTCTCTTCAAACACCTGAATGTCTGCGGTGTTGCCACGAACCCGCAGAATCTCGGCCATCAGCTGCTCTTCCAGCGCCTCGTTGGCACGACGGCTCGGCAGTACGTAAACCACCTCGTTCTTCACCAGCGGCTTTTTCTCACCGCTGGCCATGGCGATGCTTTCAATGGTGATGATATCACCCATGACCGCTACCACCCGGGCAGAAGCCTGTTGCATCAATTCAGTTTTTGTCTGTTCAGTCATGTGTATAACCGTTGTCGTAAATCGTCAGCCAGTGCGATGTGTCTGCTGCTGGCGTCGTTTATTGTGCAGAGCCGGGCAGCTGGTGGGCAAAATCACCCAGCGCCTGTCGGGTCAACTCATTAAAACGCACCACGGCCTCATCGCCATTGTAAGCCGTCCAGCGGGCCACCAGGTTCCAGCGCAGCAGGTAGATCACCACGGCTTCAAAATCAAAACGATGGCGGGCACCGAGCTCATTGAGTTTGTTCCACACCGCTTCCATCACCGCTTTTTCCAGCGTCAGATAATCTTTTTTCGCCAGACAATCCACGGCCACCGGAATCCACGGAAAGGCATTTTGCAAACCAAGGTTCGGGTGACCCCAGTTGCGCCGGATATAGGCGTAGCGGCTGCCGTAACTCCACTTGGCCGTGGTCGGTGCCTGAATGCCCTTAGCCTTGCGCCGCAAGGCGGCAGCGATGGTGCGCATATCCAGACGCCAAGTCACCAGCTCTTTCAGATCGGGGCTATCGAGTTGCTGCAACAGGCGCTCTGCCAGGTTGATCAGATAATCCTCTTTGATCTCCTCGCCCAGATGGCTCCAGTGCACCAGCTGCTCGACTTTGACCAGAGTGTCACGATCGGCGGTGGATAACATGGAAAGACGACGGTCTAACTGTATCCGGGAGATAGGGGTAATCTTGCTGTTGAACAGTGAATCGATATGGGGCAGCGATGTCAGCAGGGTATAGTAGGCATTTTCTGCCATTGCATTCTCCTCAGGACCAGTCGTTGATATGGCATCAGTAACTGCTCCTTAATGTGATCGGGTGACAGAAACCAGACTGCCACCACAGACTGACATCACAGGTTACTTGATAATGCCTTCGAGCAGGGCACGGAAGCGTGGCTGCAGGTGCTTGAGCAGGACGGCCGCAACGGCTTCGTCGGTCAGCTCTACCTGAATGTCCTTATCTCTTAAGCGAAACGAGATACCGCTCTGGTTGGCGTCGCCCACCTTGAAGGTCACGCCCTCAGCCAGCATGTTGCTGGCGCGCTTCACGGCAAACTCCAGCAGGCCGCCGGCTTTGAGCAGCTCCGGGTTATCGCGCAGTTCATCAATGCCGATCACTTTTCTGGGCAGGATCACTTCGATGTTCTGCTCACCGCGCAGGTTGTTCTGCCCGGCCACTTCGAGGATCATCGCTTCGAGCAGTTTGTCGTTCTCCATGGAGTGGCTGACCACGGCACGAATCTGGTCGGAGAATTTGTCCAGCAGGTAGTCTTTCAGCTCCAGAACGGCGTTGCGTTCGGCCAGCTGCAGTGCTTCCTTACCGGCTTTGGTGATAAAGTCTGCTTCTTCACGGGCCTTGCTGACAATGGCAGCGGCACGCTTTTCGGCGTCGGCGATGGTGGCTGCGGCCTTGGCTTCGGCGTCGGCAACGATCTTGCCCGCTTCCCGGCGACCGGTGTCCACGCCCTGGTTGCGCAGCTTCTCGATCAGCTCCTGGACACCGACGGAAATGGTTGTTTGCTTGTCTGCACTACTCATTATCTAATCCTGTATGGCTTATGAGGCTGAAGATTGTTTCACCGCAAGGCAGCTGCCTTGCGGTGCCAGCAAATCATCAGGCAGCAATGCCCTGCCCCATGACCAGGGCGAATACGAAAGCGAATACCGCAAAGCCCTCAACGATTGCCGCAGGCGCGATAGACAGACCAAACACTTCCGGCTTGTTCTTGGAGGCGTTGATGGCCGCAGCCACAGCCTGACCCTGATAGACGGCAGAGTACATCAGGGCAATACCAGTCAGCAGACCGATACCGAACAGGCCTGGTGCGCTGGCCAGAGTCACGCCGATACCGCTGAGGGTAAACATAATCACGATGCCGTAAATAACCTGGGAGGATGGCATGGCGGAGAGGCCGACGAACTTACCGTAACCGCTCTCCACATCCAGCATCGCACCACAGGCAGACTGCCCCGCTACCGAACAGCCGATGGCCGAACCTACAGCACCCAGAGCAACCGGCGCAAACACGCCTACCCAACCCAGTGCGATAATCAGTGCTTCCATTGTCAATCCTCTCGCTTACTATCTTGATGATTAAAAGTTGATTTGGAACTAAATGCTTTAAACGGGTAGCCCTCGTCAGACAGCCCCCAGTTAACAAACTCAATAACGTTCAGACGCATGCCGTGTACCACGCCACTCATGATGCACAGGGCAAAGTTGAGCAAGTGGCCAAGCAGCAGAATGAGACCGGCAAACAGCACGCCGGTCACCGGGCTGGAGTTGAGCACATCCGCGGCCAGTGAGTTAAAGGTCATGGCCAGCGACGCGCCAGACAACCCCAGGGCAAACAGACGCATGTAGCTGAGCACATCGCCAAACGCCGCCGTGATGTTGTAGACCGCTTTCAGGCCATCAAGCATGCGCAGAAACAGGTCTTTGACCGACTTCACTTCCCGCTCGCTGGAGAACAGGAACACCAGCAGGGCGCCGATGATCATCAGCCCGGGGCCGATGGTGCTGGCAAACACTGACGGCAAGGTGCTGGTCATGCCCAACCACAGGCACAGGCCGCCGCCCATCATTCCGGCCCAGCCCAGTGGAGCCAGAGCCGTAGTGGACGGACGATTGACCATCGCCTTCATCACGTTGGCAACGATCAGGTGTACGACACCGATCACCACCGACAGTTTCATCATGGCGTTGTAGTTATTCAGGTCGATCACCGCCAGCTTGCCGAGGAACGTCCCGTCCGCCGGTGCCGCACCAAAGTAACTGCCAATCAGTACCCCCCAGACCACGCCCAGGCCCGACATAAAATAGCCCAGGTTCATCAGACGACGACCGGCTTCGCTCTGTTGCATCTTGCCTCTGGCGAGGAAGATGATCAGGGCACAAATCAGGCAGTACATGGCGTCACTCATGATCATCGCAAAGAACAGCGAGAATGAGTAAAACACCACATTGCCCGGGTCCCAGGCGCGGTAGTTGGGCGTCTGGAAGAAGCCGAGGGCATCGGACCCGCCACCGGTGGTGGGCGGTTTTTCCAGTAATGTGGGTGGGTTGTCGCCTGCTGCCGGCTCTTCAAAGACGGCCGCCACACCGTGGTCAGCAATAAATGCCTCCACGCTCGCCTGGTCAGCCACCGGTACCCAGCCCTGCACCAGGAAGAAGTCGTCTTCGTCCATAGTGCCGCTGGTTGCCTGTTGCAGCTCAGCGCTGTCAGTGCGCGCCGCCAACACCTGGTCGAGCATGTAGCTCCACCGGGTCAGGGCTTCACGTTCGGCCAGCAGCTCTTCGATGGCGTCTTCTGCCTCATCAAGCATCTCTTCGAGACGGGACAAAGGAATCTTGCCCACATGGGAGCGCTGAACGGGCAGCAGCCCTTCTTCCGGCTCTTTCTTGGAGATAACGATGACGTAGCTGTCTTTCTGGCTCTGGTGGATCAGCTCCCAGGGCAGGTCGCACTGTTGCAGAGACTGGCTCAGGGACAGTAACTCGCCGTTAGGCAGCACATAGAACCAGAGCCGCTGACGGCTCAGCTCAGACAGCGCCGGGAAGGTGAACTCGCCCCAGGGGCGCACATCGCGGATACGCTCTTGCAGCTTGTCGCGGATGTCGGACTGCTCGCGGAATTTCGACTTGTTCTCCAGAATTTTATGAACAATGTCGTCTACCCGCACCAGATCGCGGTGCTCACGAAAGTTACGTACCTGACGGCGCTGCTTCGGGCTGCGCTCCAGCCACGCTTTGGCCTCACTGGCCTCAGCCGGCTGCACCTGCACATCCACCGGTTTATCGGTCAGTGGAATCAGGTGCAGGCAGCCAAGAGACTGCAGTGACCGGAGGATACTGCTTTTCTCCCGGCCGGGCCCGTACAGGGTGATCTTCTTTAGTCGTTTAATCGCCATAATCAATGTTCGCAGCTTAACCCGCCTGCGAATGACCTCCCTTGGCTTCCTGGGCCAGAACCTTGCCCTTGGAGAGTTTGGCGTTCATTACGCTGGCGCGGTCCTGGTCCGACATGTAGACCTGAATTTTCTGGATGTTCTTGCGGGTTCTGGGAATCAGCACCTTGGAGAACAGGTTGACGCGCTGAGATGTGGTGCGCGTCGCCTTATCCAGCTCCTTGTGGCGCAACTGGCGAACCTGCAGCTCGACCTGCAAGCGCACCATCTGTTGCAACAGCTCCACCAGATAATCCACCCAGTGGGGTTTTGCCAGGTCACTGTAGGGTGTCAGCGCAATCTCAATGTGCTCAACCAACGGAACCGACGTACCGACAATATTCTCCTGGGTCAGGCGCACATCGGTCACCCGCACCAGGTTATCCACCGGTACATCCTGACGGGCAAGCATGGGCAACTGCTGGCGCACCAGCCGCTGCACATCGGCCAGATCCTTGCTGGCTTGCGCCAGGGCCTCTTCCGCCTTCTTGCGTTCCATCATCAACTGCTGGCGCTTAAGCTCCAGTGCCGGCAGATAACGATTGTAGGTTTTTAGACTGCGCTTCTCTTTGTTTAACGAGCTTTTGTTGAGAGCTACCTTGGCCATGGTGGTTATGCCTCAGCTTCTGACGCTTCCTCAGCGCGCTCGGCATCACTGAGCTGCTCGGGATTTGGCCAGTATTTTTCCAGCAGGCTTTGCTTCATCAGCGTCTCCTGCGGGCCAAAGCATTCAGCCATGGTCTCCCAACACTTATCCAGCGCCTGCTCCAGCGGCATGGCAGCGTCGAGGGACATAAAGCGTTGCTTGAACAGCTGGCCGAACTTGATGGTTTTCAGATCGTAGCTGGACAGTTCAAAGGCCATGGCCTGCTTCTGGGCGGCATTCACTGAATCGGAGTAGAAACGGATCATGGTATTCATGATGGCCGGATGGTCTTCGCGGGTCTCTTTGCCCTGCACCATCTGCTTCAGACGAGAAAGCGAACCGAACGGGTCCAGGTGGCCGTCGTGCAGATAGAACTGACCTTCGGTGATGTAGCCGGTGTTGTCCGGTACCGGGTGGGTTACGTCGTTGCCCGGCATGGTGGTTACGGCCAGGATGGTCACCGAGCCAGCGCCCTTGTAGTCACAGGCTTTTTCGTAACGGCGGGCCAGCTGGGAGTAAAGGTCGCCCATATAGCCCCGGTTGGCCGGGATCTTGTCCATGGCCACACCGATCTCTTTCATGGCATCGGCGTAGGAGGTCATGTCGGTGAGCAGTACCAGCACTTTCTTGGACTCTTCCACAGCAAAGTGTTCAGCCACCGCCAACGCCATATCAGGCGTCAACAGTCGTTCAACCGTGGGATCGGAAGCCAGGTTGGTGAACATGATGGTACGGGAAGATACGCCCGCTTCTTCAAAGGTGGTGCGGAAGAAGTGGTAGTCGTCGAAAATCAGACCCATGCCGCCAAACACCACCACATCGGCCTCGGCCTGGATGGCAATACGGGCAAGGAAGCGGTTGTATGGCTCACCGGCCACGGAGAAGATGGGAATTTTCTGGGATTCCACCAACGTGTTGAACACGTCGATCATTGGTACGTTGGTACGCACCATACGCGAAGCCAGTACACGACGAACCGGGTTTACTGATGGACCGTCGATCTCCACCTTCGGATCTTGCTCCAGCGCCGGACCACCATCAATCGGCTCGCCGGCACCGTTGAAAATCCGCCCGAGGATATTCGGGGAGTAAGTGGTTTTCATGGGCTGGCCAAGGAAGCAAACCGACGCTCCGGTGGACAATCCCTTGGTGCCGGTAAAGACCTGTAACGAGACTTCTTCGTGGTCGATCTTGATGATCTGAGCCATGGAATAGGTCTGTCCGTCCTGCTCAATCAGCGCCAGGTCACCGTAGTTGGCCTGGGCGCTACCCTCAGCCAGGTTGGGTACATGCACGCGAATGAGGTCACCAACGATGCTGAGAATATTGGTGTATCGCAATAGGCTCTGGGGCATTACTGCTCCTCTATACTGCTGGGAAAGTGAAAAAGAGAGTGCATCACGAGCTGGGCAATTCACCGGTTTAAGTAGTGAACTGTCAAGCGATAAAATCAAGCAGTTTCATTTGTCGGGCCTTTTGGGGCACACAAACTACCCACAGCTTATCTACAAAAAAAGACGCAAAACAAGCCGGCTGCCGTATATCTGAACCGACGAATACCAACACAGTGACTCATTGAAGCGCTGGCGCGTTCCCTTATGCAACCGCACAAACTGACTTCCCAATCAGGGCGGTGCCAAGGCAACGACTGTAAATCACTTACAGATAAAAGTAGACAATTCCACGGGTTTCGCAGACTTCTACCTGAGCAGCGCAACACCCGCTGCCGCCATGTTCTACCACAAGACAGTGGGCGTTGTTAAATTCAAGACGATTTCATTACCGGTTGCTTACACAACCTCTGCCAGCAGCGAGCTGGCGACATTATCGCGCCATCACGGAGATGACAGAATTTCACCTCATCCAATAAACGACTATTGACGTATTTTAGCATGACGAGGAAATCAGTCAGCAACTGCATCGGCAATGCGCTTACTATTATCAAACCAAAGTCTGCTATATGACTGCTTCTTACACTACCAGACGACAGCGCAGAACGATCAGTAGACTAGCGCCGGAGGATACCGAAGGCATTACGTAGAAATACGCTTAACACTGTAATTTACCGCAATAAAAATAATTTGCACGGGCTATCAAGTCATCATTGAGACTCTGCTGACGGGCAGAATAACGCCCACACAGACTCCAGTGTGCAACCGTAAGAGTAGACGTCTTTTCTCCACTATTTTTGGCGTAACTTACGGGCAAAGACTATCCTTTCGCATGGACAACGTGTTTCTCGCCAACATCTCGCCTGCCTCAGCACACTGTTTTTTCCACCATTCAATTCATCGGGTACTGATTATGAAAATCACTAAACGGTCGTGGCCGGTTCTGATTATTTCTGCCCAGTTTGATGCTGTTAATGATGAGGGTTTTCGCCTCAGAGAACTGGTTGAGAACCTGGAAGAAGTGCAGGAGCTGACCGTGCACCCGTCGTTCAGCTACGAAGACGGTATTGAGATTTTCATGTCCCGTTGCGACCTGGGTGCGGTGATTATCGATTGGGATATTCGCTGTGAGGTCAGTGATGAACGCATGGACCCGGAAGAGTTGCTGAATCTGATCCGCTCGCGCAACAAGCACATCCCGATCATCCTGCTTACCGAACGTTTGGCCGCTGCCTCCATCCCCACCCATGTGCTTGAGATTATCGACGACGCCCTGTGGAAAACGGCCGACACCATTGAGTTTCTGGCCGGGCGCATAGACGTTTTCGTTAATGACTACCTTAAAACCGTCTACCCTAAATTTTTCGGCACTTTGGTCAAATACGCTCAGGAATACAAATACGCCTGGCACACTCCTGGCCACATGGGTGGTCAGGGGTTTCTACACAGCCCGTCCGGTGCGGCCTTGTTTGATTTTTTTGGTGAAAATGTTTTTCGCGCCGACCTGTCCATCTCTGTGCCGGAGTTAGGCTCGTTGCTGGATCACAACGGTGTGGTGGGCGAAGCGGAGAAAAATTCGGCCCGGGTGTTTGGCGCCGACTACACCTACTATGTGCTTAATGGCACCTCCAACGTTAACCAGATTATCTGGCGCAGTCAGCTGGTCCGGGACGATATCGCTTTTGTGGACCGTAACTGCCATAAATCCCTCAACTACTCCATGGTGATCACTGACGCCTATCCGGTCTACATGGTACCAAGAAGAAACAAACGTGGAATTATCGGCCCATGTCGTTTATCCGAATTCTCGGAACAGTCCATTCGCAGCAAGATTCAGGCCCACCCCATCATTCCTGCCGAACAGAAACTGCACAGCACAGTAAAAATGTCGGCCCTGACCAACTCAACCTACGACGGGATTTGCTACAACGTCATTAACATCAAGAAACAGTTGCAACAGAGTGTGGAAAACCTGCACTTTGACGAAGCCTGGTACGCCTACGCCCGCTTCCACCCCATGTACAAAGACCACTTCGGCATGGCCGATGACGATCGCAACAGCGACCACCCACCGATTTTCTGCTCCCACTCCACCCACAAACTGCTGACGGCTTTTTCCCAGGCCTCCATGATGCACATCCGCAGCGGCAGCAGGGTGAAAATCAATCCGGACGAGATCAACGAGTCATACATGATGCATGGCTCCACCTCACCGCAGTACAGCATAATTGCCTCACTGGATGTGGCCACCAAGATGATGGACGACAATGGCGAGATTATGCTGAATGACATCATCCTTGAAGCCATTCGTCTGCGCCAGAAAGTGACCCACATTGCCCGGGAGTCAAAAACCGGCAAAAGCTGGTTCTTCGAGATGTGGCAGCCACGCATCGTCAACTACGAGGGCAGTGAAACCGCCTTTGAGAATGTGCCGGTGGAGTACCTGGCCAGCCACCAGCATCCGTGGATATTCAGCAAGAAAAATAACTGGCATGGTTTTGATGAGATGGAAGACGACTACGCCATGCTCGACCCCATCAAACTGACGTTTATCACGCCCGGTCTTGACGATGCCGGCAACCTGGCCGACGACGGCATTCCCGCCTCCATCGTCACCGATTACCTGATCAAACACGGCATCGTCTGTGAAAAAACTGACTACTACTCGTTCTTGCTCCTCAACTCCCTTGGCACCACCAAGGCAAAACAGTGCTCCCTGCTCTCAGCGCTGCTCAGGTTCAAGGCAATGTACGACAGTAACGCCCCACTTGAACAGGCGCTGCCCCGGCTGGTGCGAGATCATCCAAAACGCTATGCCGGTGTTGGCTTGCACGACCACTGCCGGGCAATTCACCAGTACTTCAAGGAGCAACGCTTGCTGGACAAAATGCAGGCCGCGTTCCAGGTGATTCCGGACCCGGCCATGAAGCCGGCGGATGCTTACCACTGTGTGGTGAGAAAGCAGGTGGAGTACGTCGATCTGGACGCCATGCACGGGCGGGTGCCAGCGGTGATGATGGTGCCCTACCCGCCCGGCATTCCCATTATGATGGGCGGTGAGCTGATGAACGACAAGGCCAAACCCATCTATGAGTATCTGGTGGCCCGGCAGAATTTCGAAAACCGTTTCCCCGGTTATGAAAGCGATATTCACGGGGTGGAACGCACCGAGCGGGACGGCCAACAGATGTTCAGGGCCTTATGCGTCACAGCGTGACCTGACCGACCAGCAGCTATACCCGTGACCATTGAAGATGCTTGATTTTGGCGCTGTTTTTCTCCATTCTCCGCTAATGCCGAAAATCACCCTCACCCCAGCGCAAAAAGCAGCCTTGGAATCACGCCATAAAAAAGCA
>Ga0126343_10000191_pt1 | contig 20395 bp, 11 predicted proteins | sample Cyp2metagenome_FD_92531 | JGI IMG/M metagenome (GOLD analysis project Ga0126343, IMG submission 92531) | Coral microbial communities from Lord Howe Island, Old Settlement Bay, Australia - Cyphastrea 2 metagenome | ecosystem: Host-associated > Invertebrates > Cnidaria > Coral ...
ACCAAACATGTTTTTCAAATCATCACCTTGTTGTTGTGACATGCAGTGATCATGAATTTTTCCAACAAACATATCCCAACAGGTTAGCCTAACGGACCCAGCGTTAACTCCACGCAAAATTGTTCCATGAGCTGCTCGTTATGAACCTACTTCGATTCATTTTTTTTTTTGCATGCAGTTCCTTATGATCAAATTTTGGAAAAATGATAAGTCAAAGTACTCGTTGTTCTAACTGACAAAAACCCATCTGGCCACCAGTTAAAATGTCGAACAGGTTTCTCAATTTAAAGAAACTAATTTTCCAATCAAAATGTGCCAACAATCTAGCCGTCGGCTTTCAATTTGCATTTTACTGGCAAATTTAGACTGGGTGATAATCTGAATCGAGAAACTATTGCACTACTATTGAGTCACTGAGGGTTTAAGAAAAGATTAAAGATGAAAAACAGTTCAAGTTAGTTGGCAATTAAATTATCAGTCTTCAGCCCAAGGTAAACGGTTAAATCGCCAACGTTGCACTAAGAAAACTATAATAACGACTCCCTAACACTCAGTAAGTTCGCTTTATTGTATCTTCTTTTTTTGAAGAGAGGAAGTGACTTTCAAGGATAAGAGAGTTTATCCCCTTAGGATTATTTTCAAAGGATGTCGTAGCACCGATATTGGTATCCCAAAACAGTGGAACTGCTGCCATGTTGGTGAACCAAACCAATCGTTAGGGAGTTAAACTCCTTTTTTATGTAAACACTTGAATTGCTTTGTTCCAATTACTTTGCATGGCTGCTGCCCAAGTGAGAGAAAACGCTCCATATAGGAGTTATTCCCAGGGTAATCTGTCTCAATTTATTTTAAGACATAGTACGAGAAGGTTATCCCAGGCGTTATGTGGATGGTAGCGTTCCACGCAGACGTTCTTTGGCTTGTCACGCGTTCTTCCCCACGTGGGGAGGAACGAGTGACAAGCCTGAGAACATGGGGTGGAAAAGTTAATAAGCGCCGCCCTCGAATAAGCGCTTCAGCTGCGGTGCGCTTATTCGAGTATTGTGTGTTGTGTTGTTAGTCGTGCTTGAGGGAAAGTGAACTACTTTTAAATGCACAGACTAAAGTGCATCCAGCGTTAGATGTTGTGGACATTCAGCAATAGTCAGTGCATTTACATCGAGTGGTGCGTTGTTGAAAACCCGCAGAAAAGTATTCAGGAGGTTGTTATGAAAGCCAAAGCTCAGATTAGTTTCAAGCCTGCAAGCCATGAAAAATACTCATGAAGTAGTTTTGTCTTTGGCGTGTGAGCCTTTTACATGAAATAAGCGCCACCCTCGAATAAACGCCGCACCAGAGACACGAAAAATTAAATAAGCACCGCGGCGCTTATTCGAGTTAACAAATGGTAAACGCCATAGCGTGTACTATTGAGTTATGGATGCACGATGGAGGTTGCTAAGCACGAAAGAAGCGTAAGAGTCGCACGAGGCGATAGCCGAGTCCGACTCTAGCTTCTTGAGTGCTTAGCAAACCTCCCAAGTGCATCCATATCTCAATAGTACACGCTATGGCGTTTACCATTTGTTTTATAACATAAACATTGTATTGTTTCTGCATATTGAGCGAGTTTGTAAAAGTTTTTGAAAGAAAGTCTGACGCGTACAAACAGCTCATTTGCATAATGCAGCCGTGCACTTTCAAATCCGAGTTTTCAGTTGTCAAAACAAATATTTATTTCGTTAACTTTGATATTGTGGTAAAAAAACAATTCGAATGTGGTTTAGCGTGGTCAGTACTCTTATCGAAAACGATAGCGTCATCACAGTGGTCAAAACGTTGTGGACTCACGAGGTGCAACAAATTGAGCTACATCACAAAGCGCGCGCTTTATTGAGTACGTCAGCAGCATACACCCATGGGCAAATAGTAGATGCCGAATTAGCCAATCAGAGCGCGCGCTTTGCTTTAGTTATGTTATAATATTTTATAAGGCCTATTTCAAAGTTATTTGGTGTTACCATATACTTTCCAGTTTCGACTATAAAACTTGAATTTTTATAGTTAAATAGACCATTTTGCAATTGTCGAAAATCGCGAACTGGATGAAATCTCAGATACCAGTACTCTGGCTATCAAACCATGCACAGCTTAGTTAAACTGCTGTATTCGTTTTAGCCCACTCTTTTCACGGCACCAAAATTACTACGCAATGAGACAAGGTGAAATCTTGTACCCGGCTGATGTGAAAAGAATGCTTTAACAAACGACCTCTGCGAGAGCTTACAAGCATGAAGACATGGAGAGCCATTTTTTGACGGAACCTCTCGCTTAAATTCGCTTCATCCATAAATAAAAAAAGCATCTTTATTTCAATTGATAAAGATCATATCAAAGTTACGAGTTTTGAAAAAACTAAGTAACATTACAATAACTGCTACACAGCGTGGTGAAAAATATGGCGGCCGCTGGTCACTTTAATTGACGATACATGAAAGCGATTCTATATGATATTACACGAACTATTAAAGATAACGAAATTCGGCGACTCGACGATATGACTTACAATTCTTGGCGGAGCCTAATCTATTATAGCAGGACTACATGTAGTTAACCTCCATGGGCCTTTGCTTGGCTTCTTAATAACAATGTTGTGCAGAACGATATATATCATTTACAGTTTAAATCACTGTAACCAGTCGCCTGATTAATGCTTTCTGGTCACGAAACTGGGACGGTAGCCAAAAGAAAATTATGACTGTGACAATTGTCCATAACAAAATAATGAGCGCGAGACAATGTCCAATGTTAAATTCAGTACACAAGTGCACGTGTCTAGGATTCTTATGATGGTTATAAGCAACAGAAATGAAAAATGAAAAGACTGAGGCAAGTGCACCTTTTGCCTGTCACGGCCCTATGAAACTGACAATAGCATCGATCAGTTCGCTCTAATCTGTAAATTTCAACCTATCCGCCATGGCCTGAAGAAGTTTGCCTTGTGCTTCTACAGTGGCTTGAAGTTTCCGCATGCTTTCTTCATGTCTCTCTTCTCGCATCTGTTCAATCTGAAACCACTCCTCTGCGGTGTTCGGCGTACCAGACTGTTTTTTCAGAAGCATATCTATAAATTCCCGATCCGAAAGATCAGTACCAGCCATGGCGACCCTTGGCAATTGAGAAAAGAGTCAAATAATCAGAACAGGATAAAGTCTCTGTCAAAAAAGTAATTGATCCAGTAGTTCTGATTTATTTTCGATGCTGGTGAAAGGATTATTAAAATGCATCTGAAGTTTACTTTTCCCACTCTTAGGAGTAAATTGTTAATAACTGCCAAAATTTCCGCGCACTCAGTTTTTAATTTTGGCTCCTTCTTTGAGTACCGGAGCTCAGATTACGTAAAACAACAGTAATAAAAGACATGAAACCAAACAACTCCAAGTAAAGACTAATCCCAAGTGACCGAAAATACAAAGTTTTCCGGTACCTGCACAAAAACCCCTCATTTTCATTCTTCGTAAGTGGAGAGAGACTGCATATGCATGAATTCATAATTTATGCGATGTTGACGCAAAGAGCAAAGAGGTTTATTCCCTAGAACCTCATGCTGAGGTCTATTGCGTTAGGCTGAATTTGAATATAAAGAAATCGGTCCTCTTGGCAGTTTGTCATAAACGAAACAAATTGATGTCAGTTTTTCGCTCGTCTGACGGTCCTGCTATTGACCATGATGAATTTCGTCGCGACATTGTCCATTGTCAAAGTTCTTAGACGTGGATCCAAGAGGTAACATAAGTAAATTGATAGCATTTGATTTGCCAAAACCAGTTAGGAATAATGCTTGACTGTCTGCTGGACCCTCGGGAGAGGCTTTGAGTCAACTGAGTTGCAAAGTCAGACACAATCAAAGAAAAACGAGTACTGAGGTAAATTTAGGTTGCCATCTGATAAAAACAAATTGTCAGAAAAGAAGGGGCGAAACGACAGGATAATACGCACCTTTTCAAGAAACTATTCCGGTTTGGCTTTATTTCCAACGAGCTTTTGTGTATACGTCTAAGGATATACCGTGGGTAAGATTTCATTATGTGGTCAACAAGTAATACTTGGTCTATCAAAGCTCGCAGACTTGCTGTCCTCTGGATGGCCTCGATATCACCAACCGCCAGACCAACCTGTAATCAATTATGAAATGCCACACATTATGATAACACGATTATAGTTATTTCCAACTAATTCGTCTTTTTCTGAGTGAAAAGAATAAAAGGAAATTATATTCGCAGGTTTAGAACAACTTAAACTGTTGAAAGAAAAAACACTGAGATAAAACAAAAAGTAACCATTATCTTTGCGAAAAACATATGCAAGTTGTTCAAATGTCGGTTGCAGAGATTTTGCCTTTTAACTTGGAAAATATTTATTATTTTCCAAGTTGTAGTGGTGGAAAAATTTCACTCCTTAACTTCTTCAGTCCTTCACCACTTCACTCTTTTACTTCTTCGCTCCTTCGCTCCCTCCTTTCTTCGCTCCCTCGCTCCTTCGCTCCTTCGCTCCTTCGCTTCTTCACTCCTTCATTCCTTTGCACCTTCACTTCCCGTTAGACATTTGGAAACCGCGGAAAATTCCCATAAAAAAGGCAAGGGAAACTTGTCTAAGCAATTTGGTGAACTCCTAAGGGAACGATTCGCGCTTATGTAGCGAAGCATTTGAAGGCTAGAAATGTACAACTGACGGTTTTACTTTTGTACTGGTTACCAACAGTCGGTAACAGTCAAACTGCAAAGCACATGAAAGAATTGCGGCTAAAAGGTGAAATTACACTTGAAAGGCTAGAAATATTCGCAGCGAAATGTTATTTACAATTCTGTTGGCCGGATAATAACCTTCCCATTTAGGAGTACTCCCCCACCTCCACCCCTTCAACCGGGAAGGCTCGAACGAAATCCGTTTTCACAATAGTTTGCAACTTGTCAAGTTGGTTATTTTCGAGGGATAGAAGGTGTAACGGTATTTTCATTGTAAGGAAAATACTTATAGTTCCTCTTTAGCGATTCGATTCTGAGAAAGCCGTCTCCTCAGGCAGGCCTGAGTGACAAACAGGTTAACATTTTCATTTTGCAAATATCACAATGCATTCCTGAATGTAAAACGGCTGTATAAGCTTGTTCGAAAGCTAGACTGCCCTCACATCTCAAGTAGTTCCTTAACAACCAGTGCCTCATAACACCCTTTCATAATTTATTTTCCAACTTCAGTGGCTCGCATACCCTTTAATTCTGACTTGATTTTGATTAACAAAAACTACCGAAAATTGAACCACCGTGATCCATAAAGGGAGGTTACTAAAATTTGTCTGCTTGGAGTATACATTTCAGTGACTAGAAGTAGTTTGTACAAGCTGTCAAGGGTTCTGCTATGACTAATCGATCATATAAATTTAGCCAAGCCTAAAAGCAGAGCTCCTGATTGCAATAACTGACGATAAAGGAAAGAGAGAAGTATTTTTCTTGAATCAGAAACTCAAAAAATGATTAATTTTGAGCATGTCATTTCTCAGCGTGTAGTTTTTCCAGTTATATTTTAACAACTTGAAACTTTACCCAACAAGCCTAGCAAAGATTGTAGAACTTACGTACGCAATATGATATAAGGGACTTTCCAAGAAACGATTGTAAAAAAAGTCAACAACCAGCCAACGGCTAATTTGCGCCGAAATTTTGCCTTTGCGAGTACTCCTTCCATCTTCCCTTGAGAAATAACCTGACTTGAGCCCGCGATCCAATCGGTAAACTATTAACTGGTCAGTGGTCAACTAAACAAACACGCAACCTCGATGAGCTCTAAGCATCAGCCCTCGATATAGCCATGCGATATTGGTCAGCGGATCCCGGGAGTTAAAATGCAAAACACTTCTTAGGGGGACATCCCATGGGCCTTGCGCCATCAGTTCTCGTTGTTTCGGAATCGCTATTTATTCTAGGTCAGTTGGATTCCCACCATGAAGAATGCACTCACCAGCAAGTTGACCAGCACGACAGACACCGTCAATACAAACAGAAGAAACAGAATGAACGTCAGTGTTGGCAGCGGAACATACGGGATTCCAGTTCCTGGTACTGTTTGGTTATTCACAATGTTTTCAACCAATATGTCTGTGTAATCTAATTCACCGACCATCATCACCGAGGTCTTCGCTAGAGCGAACCAGAAGTCTAAAAAATTACCCTAAAAGGATAAAGTTATATTCATCGTCACAAAAACAAACACATATTTCGAGAGAGCGCCACACCAGCCTGAGCTAGTTTCTATGTGTGTCCTCTATCCTGGTCAATCTGAAATTTGGAGATTCTGCACGGTTTTTTTGGTGTGTTACCAATGCATTTCCAGATTTTTTTTTCAGTTTTTTTTTTTTGCACACTGTTTACAGAAAAAAACACTTAACGTAAGACGATTTACAATAATGTAGGACGAATAAATACAAATAGAAATTCACTAGACGTACCATGAATATTTAATTGTGCACAGTGACCAAAGTAGCCATAGAGCTTTCGAGTTGGTCACTGTCATGCAGATATAAGTTGGCGATGGCCGCATGTTACGTTAGTTTAAATTAATATTGCACTAAAGACGATACTATGATGATCATAAAGGAAGAAAGACATACATACATGCAAGCTAAAATGAAAGGAAAACGATGTCCTGATATCGTACAGCATTATTTTACATAGCTGGCAGTTAAACTATGGTCAGTTTTGAGTAGTCAATAAGAATCTTTTGTATTGCTTTTTGAAGAGCAAGTATGGAAAACATTGAGGTTCTGGTGGGACAGATTCCCAGAATCGCGGATAATCCAGAATAAGCTCTTATTGCCTCTTGTTTACAAAACCGTCTTATTCTCTCGAATCCCAAATTAAGTCATCTCATCCCAAAACGTGTTCTGATAATTGAATTGGCTGTGTAAGGACAAATATAGCGACAAAGTACAGTTTGACTTTTAAAGCAGTAATATTTTAAAACGTATGCCAACTTCAGTGTATCAAAGTGCAGTGTATCACTTCACTACATTTACATGAGTGTCTGACTAAGGTGACATATTTTCGCCCACTCACCTGTTGCTTCAGTAGAATGTAAAACACTATGGAATAGCCAATCAAAGTGATAAGAAAGGTAGAAATCACTTTCAGAAAAGTGAACAGTACTTCGACGTACATAGTCACATATACGCCAAGTCCACCAAAACGACGAAGAGATAAGGTCAAATTGATGTAACACAGAAGCAGCCCTACAACTCCAGCGATCCATTGCGTTTTCATGCTGTACAAGTGTGTTTCACTCATAATAGGAAAGATAAAAACCCACACCAATCCAAACATAGCCAGATCCAACAAGTTTGTGAGATCCGTAAAGTACGACAGCCGCAACCACGCTAGTTGAGCTCCTTCCTTTATTAGTTGCATAACCAAGAATATCGCTAATACGTAAGGAACTGTCCTCGTAAAGGTTGATGAACTTTTATCCTCAGCTCTTGTGATGCTTTCCGAAGAATTGAAAGAGAAATCAATCGTATCCCTTTCCATAACCACGAGACTGGTGAATAAAACGACAAAAACTGCAAATATTAAGGTATTGAAGATGTTGGCGAACTTCCCCAAAATCATCCACTTCCATCGCAGCAATGCTTGAGTAACTTGATGATTCAGCAGTTTTTCCCGCCGATACGTCGCCATAAACGCGGGGCCGAAGTACCTATCGAACTCGGCATTTACGTCCGGATCCAATGGAATGAAGTTAAATGTGACAGAAAAGTCTTCGTGCGACGGGGGAAGAGGACTGTAGCTAATGCACTGATCAAGAACAATTTCTGCAACATCGGGGAGTTTCTCTATCAATTTCTGCATTGGCCAAACCCCATCGCCAAGTGTAGACTTAAGTACTTCTTCCCATCTAAGAGAATAACATCACTGTAGTTACATGTAACATGGTGACATTCAGCCAACAAAGACACGGTGCCATTAAACAGGATCTTAATGGAATTGTGGTCGAGGAGCGAGTTGGGAAGGAGATAAACAGGGCCGAATATGGGCCAGGGAAAATAATAGACACTTCCATTAGTAAATGGCTGAAAACTTGGTAAATCTAAGGGGGATGGGTTTCAGTTTAAAATAACCGAATCTAACGAGGTTTACATGTGTCCAATCGTTCTTGCAAGTGCATTTCCTCGTCTCATTTTCGTATTTTTCCATATCGTTTACTTGATAAGAGAGGTGGACAGTAAAACTTTCCTCATTTTTAAGTAACACCTGAAGTCTCTTCAGCTAATATTTTATATCTCACATACCTTTCATGCCTTATGAGAGTCTTAGCCACCTCGCTTGCTTCCCATTCAATGGCGACATCTAGGCAAGTCATGTTCCTCTTATTTCTGGCCGTTACGTCTGCTCCCTTGTCCAGCAAGAACTTGAGAATATCAAGGCGATTGTGCCTGCATGCTACATGAAGTGGCGTGTTATCATCCGTGTCTCTCTGTTCCAGTGTACTTGGTAAAAGACAACCAAGCAGGACTCGCACGGTTTTCAGTGAGCCAGCCTTAACTGCCAAATGAAGAGCTGTGCAGCCGCTCCCATTCATATTTGTCACGTCAGAGCCCTTTGAAAGCAAAAAGTCGCAGGTGGTTCTGAAATTAAAATAAGTAGAATGACATGAATGATCCTGTACGTTTGTTAACGGATTACGTTTCCGAACAACACTTACCCTTTTCCTTTTTTTTAATTCCCTAATTGGCGAAAGCAGTAGGAATTGATATGAAATCAATTAACAATTATTTTTAAGTGTTTCTGTTACCCAATTTATATCTCTTTTTATGCGCATTCTCAAAAGTCCTAAATTTAGATCGAGGCCAGAACCCATCCAAATATAACCATATTTAAAGGTGTCATCTTCCATATGGCAGTCTTCACTACTTTGTCGTTTACATTTACATGCAAAGATTGGTCGGACTGAATCTGTCACATTGGTGGTGCTACTTACGCGTGTTTGTTACCGGCAGCCATATGAAGGGCCGTCAATCCATTTTCATCTCGTTCGTCCAACAGAAATGAAAAACGAGGGGACCTGGAGAGAACTTCCAAGCAATCTAACGAGCCATTTGTGGCCGCAATATGAATAGGAGTGTTCTCGTTTCCATCGCGTACGTTTAAATCACATTTCTTCTGTAGCAAGATTTCTAAAATCTAAAGAAAGAAATTAAAATGAATAGATTTATAAATAGTTAAAATGATAATGACAACTTTGGCTCCTTGTGCACTTGTGCACCAAACCGCGAAAATATTTTTGTTGTTCCTTTCCCAAAAAGGAAGCCAAAGAGAGAAACCCAACTTTAAAAAAAGATGTTTCGCATGTTTCAAAGCGAATTGAGTGACTGACACCTTTCTTTCGAACTTTTCATCTCGATCTGAAAAGACACAACAGCATTTCACCACTTTTTTTGTACGTTTAAAAAATTGTTGAGTGTCATTATCATTGTTTGTTTATACATTTCACCCTTTCTCGGTTTTAAAAATTATAAACAAATATGTTGGTGGACGAATCACATTGCTCAAAAGAAAACAAGAGCCGCTATCTGGCCCGATGGTATTTCCAGGCAGCAATAGCTTATTATTAAGCTTACTATTAACCGACGTACATCATGCCCCTCGCGTTAAGCATGAATCTCATGAAGTTTTCAATTTTGTAATGACGGTTTACAATTTGACGTAGCCTGAACTCTAATTGAAACAGCCTTCAAAGTAGTCTTAGTGAGTTATTCTAAAGATACGACTCGCATAAGTGCCAGAATTGTGTAAATATAGCTCTGATTTTACATAACTCTGTTTCCAAATGTGGTGTCCTCACTTACAAGAGAACTGTGTGCTATAGATTTTATGACACTGAATTTTAGTTTTAGTGTCAACATATTTTGTAATGACAGAAACGCTAGCTAATACTCAAACCAATATGAGGTCGGAAAGAAAATACCTTTGAATTCTCCAATCCAGCTGCCAAGTGCAACACGGAGCTCAAGTTTTTGTCCTTTAATGGTAACAGTTTATCTTTGCCTCTTTCTAGTAGCATTTTCACCATTTCTGTCCTACAATACGAAATGGCCAAATGAAGAGAGCTATTCAGTGAAGAGTCAGTTGCTGTTATGTCTACTCCGTGGTCCAATAAAACCTTCGCACTCTGATTTCTTCCCATAGTCACTGCAATCAGGAACGGCGTCATGGCTAGCTTGTCTTTGGCCTCCGGATCCGCTCCATTCTCCAAAAGAATCTGGACTATTCGACTGTGATTGAATGCTGCAGCACTGGAGAAGGTATCGATCACTAAGCACTTAATGACCGGCATCAAGGTAAACAGTGAGTTTTCAGTTCCCCGAGACCCTCAATGTTTTCCGAGACGAAGTCTAGGGAACATTGAGGTCGAGAAAAAGCAAAACTCACTCCCGAGGGGCTAGTCATTAAGTGTTTTGTTATACTTCCCGACTCATCATAAAAAAAAAAACTGCGAAAAAATGATATGAATGATTTGTTTGACGCCTACGAAGGCTGTGCTTGAGTACGAGTGGCAGTCAAGCAGAGCTGTCCACCGAAACGAGACGACAATAGTCTTTTTCTTCGCTGATAATAAAACTAAAGACAGCGCCTAAGTTGCTTTGCCTTTTTCTAATGCTTAACTCTAGAATTTTGGGTTTGATCTGACGAGGAACAGCATATTTTGTTGTAACACAGCTATTTTCCTACCTGGTGAGTGACGACATTGATCAAAGTGTGAGTTAACGAATGCGGGTGACCCATTTTCTGGCGCCAAATTAAAAGCTTAAAGACACAAAATGTTCAAATTTTCCTCTTTGAGATGTTTTTGCCACATAATAAATCACTTTTCTTGATTAATGAACCCCTTCTCTAGCGAGAAACGTCACCCGACTGCAATGGCCTTTTGACAGCAGGCTGACAGACACATAAATTTTCCGCCGTTTCAAGGTGCACGACCTCATCACGTGCGAGTCGAAAGTTCAAGTTGTTGTTTCCCCAGGGAGTTAGTGAGTTTTGTTCGCACTGGGGGGAGTTTTGACCCTTTGGCATGTGACACGTTCTTCTCCAATCGGAAAACGTATTTGAGTTAGGAGGTATAACAAAACAATTTATCAAGTCAAAACACTTTTAAACAAGAGAGTGTGTGAAAGCCATTGATAGCAGCACATCATTAAAAACGCCCACTGAAAAGCGACGTTGCGACAAGACTTTGCAATTTTTTCCCCCTTCATCTTGGTTCCCAGCTGGGTGAGTAATATGTATACAAGCCAAGGTATCTAGTCATTATCTCGGCGCTATTTAGCAAAAATTGCCGTGTTATCCCTGATTCGAAACCCGCGTCTGAAAATATATGAGATGGCGCTATTTCATGACATTTAAAAGGCGTAGCTCTGTCAATGCTCAATGTATAAGATTTACAAATTGAAAACCAAAATTAAGCAAGACAAAATTATATTGGGACTACGTATGCCCAGTTGGATCATCAAACGTCGAAGCCTATAAAACCAAATGACAAACACGAATTTTTGACCCACCTATGTAATGGCGTCCTCAGGCTCCCATCTCTGCTGTCGATGACAGCTCCATACAGGACAAGAAGCTCGACTAACGTTAGGTGACCATGCTTAGCTGCTAAATGAAGTGGCGATTTAAATGCCAGCCAGTCAGTGGCTTCAACGTCCGCGCCATGCCGTAACAGCAAGTCGACAACTCCTTCGTGACCACCAATGCAAGCTACTTGAAGAGGCGTTGAACCTTCCCTATCTCTTCCGTTGACAAAGTCGTTTAAAGAGGTTAAACGTTTGGAAGCTTATATGAAAATGAAATAGCTAGATTTAGTTATGAATCAGCTTTTAATTCGAGATTTGGCAAATCACTGCATGAGTAAGTCCATTATTACAAGAATTATATTATTTATCTCGATGAAAAGACCTTGTTTATAAAAGACCATAAGATGGCATATCGTTTTGCTAGTTAATTTTTTAGTTTGTTGACGTTTTGTACTGTTGGTGTAGGCAAGGCGGGTAATGTAACATTTTTTCTTGACATGCAGACAGATTGAGACAGACTGACTGACAGACAGAGAGACAAGCATTTTATTCTCTTAATTAAGGTAATTCCCTTGAAATTGTTCTACTATCAAACTTTTTTTGAACCTTGGCGTAATTAACACTCATGATATGAACATTAAAAGATGCAATAAAAATATGGGGTCATCGTGCTTGTTTACGCGTCAGCAGGCCTTTAAAAGTTTTATCTTGAAAGCAAAGCTTCATTTATTGACATAAGCAGTATTGCTTCATTTAAGCTGTTTTTGATTGCATGGTTGCGGAAGTATTGCACTTTTTCGAACAGTTCCGTAGTCAGCTGGAAGTCCTCGCCTTGGCCAAAATACACCCAGTAGGGAACTATTTTCCAAAAGAAATCGTTTTCCACTATCAAACTCTTTTTCTTCTTCGAATATGTTCTTTATTAGACTGTTCTTGGCAAATACCTGAAAACGTTAGTTAAAGGGAAATCTCTTGGGTTTTGCACATGCACGCGCTCATATGCGCGCGCTAATGATGCGAAAATCGTGCGCAGTAGGGATGCGCAATGCAATACTTAGGAATCACCTTAACACCGAATTTCTCCAATGATACTAGCAAAATGAATTGGTCTCCAAGAGAGCCGTATCACAAAAATCTCAAGACATTACGCTATTACTGCTAAGATCAAAAATATCACAAAAAACTCATTGACTCCTTGAGTCAGAAAGATACTTGTTGAAAAAACCTTCAGAACCAATTACTAGGCACCAATACCTCAGCCCTACTAATCTGATCGGATGAAAATGTACAGCGAAAGGCTTTTAAGCCAATCATGCAAAGTACTTGAGTCAAACACAATTAATTTTTGCACCTAGATGAAAACTGTTCTATATATTAATTAAAGGATTACCTGTTTCGATCAGAAGTTGGCATATTTCTTCATGACCTTTCCAGGCTGCTGTTTGAAGAGGAGTAATGCCAGTTGTCGACTTGAGCGTTATGTCGGCACCACTTTTAACAAACAACTCGCACACCTCTCTACTTCCGCTCAAACAAGCCATGTGGAACGGTGCAAAATGTCCTTGGTAAAAAGAATTAACCTGGACTCTGGAATCTTTTAGCAGAAGGCTACATATCTCCGTCTGTCCCCTGCGTGCCGCTAAGTGAAGTGGTGTACAGTGGTCATCATTTTGAGCCGATGGATCGGCTCCTCTTTGAAGCAGAAGTTTAGCAATCTCAGTTCTTTTAAACCTATAGAAATTATAATCACACAAAATATATTACCCAGTTTTACAGGAACTGACAACGTCATGTAACTATGTTTACAGTCATTTTCCGTGGCCTTGGATGAAACAAAAGAATTTATATTCAGAATGAGTTAGCGCGGTAGTACTTATTACGCCATGAACATACTTAACAGCTGAATGAAGAGGTGTAAATCCAGCGTTGCCCACAAGGTTGATGTCTGCATCATTATCCAATAAAAACACGACTGTAGCAACATCGTTAACTAGGACAGCTCGATGAAGGGCAGAAAATCCTTCCTTGTCTAAAGCGTTCACATTTTCCAAACCTGAAAAACTGTCGTTGGCAAAGTACAGTAAGCCATTTTCGACTGTAGCGGGTTTATATACTTGGATTTCCTTTTCAAGTGGTGGCGTCTGGATTATCTTTCGAGATCGTTTACCACTTCCTGGGTTTGAGATGAGTTCCAACGAGTCATTATCAGTCCATGGCGCAACTTTTGTCAGCGATATGGTGCTTCTCTGTGTACCTCTAGACGACAGACTGGGACTATCTGGAGGCAACAACACTTAACTTACGGTTTTGTACCTCATGGACATCATTTTTTTTTTCAAAAATAAAATCCAGGACCATAGTTAGTGTGTAGGGTCATGATAACGTGACCAAGCGAAAACCATAAGTTTCGCCGGCTTTCATAACCAGTCTCCTCTACTAACTATGCCAGGACAGAATAAATACACATCCTTACCAAAAACACTAACAGTTGGTGATTACGTAAAGAAATTTGGAAAAAAAAAAACAATTTCTTCTTCCATACTAGTTTAAGAACAGTCCAACAAATCGCCTAAAAATAGGGGCAATATTAAAATATGTATATATGTACTTTCATTGGCAACTGAATTGTGGCAGTCCTTGAAAATATCAAAGTAGGGCCAATCAACGATACTGGCTACTGTGTGGTATACTCGTTTTATTTAACACTGACATGACCAACAAATCGCTCGTGCCATTTCATGTTGCTTGGCTAACGTCAAAGGAGCTACGTCATGGTTAATGCATCTTGAAAAGTTTAGTCCGCTTAATTCTTCAAGTTCGTTGTTTGTAATCCGTGCTAATCGTCTCCATCCCTAGCCATCCTTGTTCGCTCATGGTGTATTACTATATTTTAGGCGGTGTTTTTCTACCTTAGTAAACTATTATTTTCAGTATTACGTCAATTAAAAGGTGATTTTTGCACGTGTCCAAAATCACTCAAAATACCATGACTGTGCTCCTTTCATTGCAAAGTTATTTATTTTTTTAAACTAGTTCTTTTACCGATACCAATGACGAGTTTTACCAAGAGCTACTCTTGCACAGTACAAAGAGACTGCCATATAAAAAGATTTGAGTGATGGCACCGCAAACTGTCGACAGCAATTCAGAATTGTTTAAATTATGACTAACAGTCAAACCATTTCCCAATTACTGATTCGAGGAGAAGACTTCGTAATAAACTTAGTCAAGTCAGAATTTAAAATAATTGGTCGCGCACTGCTTGACTAACAAACCAACTGACTGAATGACTGACTGCCTGCCTGGACTGATTGAAAAGATTAAAAACTCTATTCTTATTTTGTTAAAACTTTAATCGTTATTAAAACTTAATTAAGTACCTACGTATTCAGCGTGGGATACAACGGACTAAAATTAAACATCACCTCAACAAAGATCCTCAGTCTTGCCTTTTCTTTATTTTTATTCAAGTTTTTCCGCTGACAGTGCAGAACTGTGATGTTTGATGTTTGTAATCGTGACCGTGAATACATTAGCATTGCGTTAAGTTATTTCCGTTCATGCCTTGAGTAATCAATATCAACGCCACGAAAGAGATTTAGCTTCAAATCAGTTTTAACTACCTCTCAAACATCACTGTACATTGTGCCAATGAAGAGACCCAAGTTGATAAAATCAAATGCATAGCTGACGAGCCGAACACAACAAACAACCCTTCAGAATTGTAAAAGGTCGGTTTATCCATATACAGCTCGATATGCTCGAGCTTCGATGCAAGCGGACCTTTCTGCGCCTTATAATTGTAAGGACTCATTTACAACCTGTTATAACACGAGTGTTTTGAAACACTACCATTTAGAAACCGAGCAGTTTACGGGTTTTCAACATGGCCGTTATGTTATTAATATGTCGACGCCGTTGACCTACATGTTTACAATTTCATAAAGCAATTATTTAATGTTAAAGCGTCTTCGATTACTGGACTAGTAATTATAAAGAAAAAACAAGCCTTCAAACCTTTTTCATCGTTGACCCCACTTGAGCGATACAAAGACATTAGGTTGCTCATTGCGACGACAAGTGAAGAAGAAATGAACGTTCACTACATTGCAAGTGATCCCTGTTTAATGGCCGGGTTTTGGCGTGACAAGACATATATTCTGATTTCAATCACTATGGTGATGTTGCAAATAATCCGCAGATAATATCATGCGAGGTCAGAATTAGTCGCGCACCGATTGCCTTGGAATAAAACACAAAATAAAGATGCCAGTCTTGATAAATGCTTTTCTTTTATAAATTGGGTAAAACTGCTTTTCCAGTCACTACATTTTAACTGCTACGTTCTAGAAATCACGCCTTACGAAAGCGTTTTATATTTACAATAGTTGGCGGTAATTATAATAACATTGATAACTGATTTAATATCACTACTGTAAGCAGGTGAATCAATACAGCAATAGTATACTAATTTTGATCTTCATCATTAAAAATTCTAACTTTCTTACGAGGCTCACGGGAACAAATATAAAGAACTGATATATTAATGCCTCTTACGTAAACATGGTTTGATTTCTTTCATTTTAACCGTCTGTTCCGTTAGCGCTTACCTGAATCAACTTAGATGCGACACATCACCGATATTGAACAGTGAATATCAATTCAAAAATGACATAACCCTCGAACTGTTAACGCTTGCTTTCAAAATCCATCAGGTCAGTCAATTTGCAACTCTAAGTTGGTGTTCAAATAGCCCCTATTCTAAGCACTAAATAATAAATTAATATTATAATAATAAATAGATATCCCACAATCCCTGCGCTGTACATATTAAAATGTTTTTATCCTTTGTGCACAATCTATCCTACGACAGTTTGTTAGCGAACCCACCTTAGGCCTTTCCCCACCCCCAGGCATGACGCAGTGTCAGACCCGCACACACATGAATATACCGCTGTCCACACTCGTGGACGGCACCCATTTTCACTCCTCCATATCTAGATCTCATCCTTATATATTCATGTGTATTGTAGGTACATAGAATATATTACTGTGCACGATCCGGTCACATGGTACAAAAATCACACATGCTGGTGGGCAAGTTGCGCAGTGGGACTTCCAAAACCAGTCTACCTGGACCTGCCTTTGTTTTAGAAGTCCCGCTGCGCAACAAGGTAACTGGATCGTGCAAAGGTCCTATTTCTCGAGTGTTTTTCTTGCTTCCCACGCCGTAAAACATGTTTTTTTTTTAGACCTAACCGCCTTGTATTTTCATCTTGCGATATTGGCAACTGTTGGCAGTCGCAAGTTCAACGCTAAGCCAATACGTGACAGATTTGAGAACAATAAGAAATATTACTTTTATTTACCCTCGGCAGTGTTGTAGCTCAAGTACTAGTATGGCAGAGCAAACAACTGAAACAAATCATGGAAATTAAAAGTAACATTGTTAAGAATCCCAACTGACCTGCGGCAAAAAAGTTGACTACTCATTTACAATCGTGTCCGAGTATTTGAACTTGAGGCTACCGAGAAACAAATTCGCCAGCGGTCAGAGTGGGACTCGAACCCGGGACCGCTGGATTGCGAGTCTAGCAGGCTGATGATGTCAATTCGTTGCTCGGTGAGCAAGATGAAAGGAAAGCGGTAGAACAGGTGAAGGTGCCAATATACTTCATGCAACGCGCTGCTTAAGCGATCGAGAGATGCAGTATTTAAGCAACAGTGTGGAAAGGCAGTACCACCAGGGAAGACGCACATATATAAAAGGGAACGGGAAGACGCAAGTCGCCAGCCCTTTCAAGTGCCTATGAACTAAAAATTGTTTTTCTTAGTTTTAAAGTTTGCCTTTAAAAATACACGTTTCCCGAAGTTTGAGACGTCCATGCTTAAAATTGACAGTTTTACAAGCCCTCAAATTCGTGCCTTTTTACCCTCAAAAATGGTATTTGAATCGCGCGGCCAAAATACCACGTGATATCAACTTCTGGCGTCACTTTGTTGCCACAATCATTCTCGCAATACGTCGGACGAGAAAGAAAAGTGGCAGCGAGGGCGGAAATCCGCGGGAATCCTCGAAATCCGCTCATTTCGGAATCGTTGGACATGTTTTCTTCCATATTCTCTCACTTGCCAACAGGAAACTCTGACAGCGCAAATAAACTCATGGCAACAAAGTGACGTCACGGCTTGGTCATTTTGGATTAAACTCGGCCCATTCCCCTGATCATTTTTGAGGGTAAAATTGTATGACTTTGAAGGCTTGTAAAATCGTCAATTTCAAACCTAGACTTCTGAGACTTTGGAAACGAGTATTTTTAATGGTAAACTCTAAAACTAAACAGCGCGATTTGGGTAGCTTTTGAGGTGGTCACAGCGTGAGCTTTTGCGGTACTTTTACGCTACTGAGCAGGAAAAATATGGCAGAAGATACTGTGCTGTTTTAGAATTGGTACCTTTAGGGATGAAAAAAATCCAACCACGCCCACAAAATAGGATCTTAAAAAAATCTGACGATCACCCTCGTCCTTTTTAAAGAGGAGTTCCCCCGTGAGTACGATTTCAAATCTTGGTCATGATCGATATCTATAAATTATTGTCCAATTTTTCACACGAATTAAACAAACCGACATTAAACGGCTACTTAGCTCAAGTTAGCAATACAGTATAAGCAACAAACCGGGAAAAGTTGACTCGGTCTAGTGAAAAGACGGTCTGTATAGAGAAGCACAAAGAAATCAAACAAGTAATCGTGACCAGCAAAAGGTTACTATTTATTGACAAAGTTTATCTATACTGGGGCAAGCCCATGGTTGTTAAACAAAATCGTTACCATCTAAAATACTCTAGTGAATCCTTTTAAAATGGTAGGCACTGTAAAGCCCTAAAGCATTTTTGTCTGGTCGTATAACAAGGGCATTACCACAGCCGTATTTTCTTAAATTCAAAATCAGCTTTTCCAATTCTTAAGCCGTGTTCACACTAAATGTTAATTATATTTAACTGAATTACGATTCAACCTATCATACTCCATTCGATTTTATTCAATTATGGTTCTGTTCACATCTGCGGAAATTCAAATAAACTGAGCAGGATAACCTCGCAATCTAAAGTTGAAAATAAATTGGCGCTCTATCGAACAGCTGCCATGATATTTATCGCAATACTTGATTTGGACGCCAGAAGAAAGACAAAGGAAACTTCGAAGGCTAGAAGGAGAAAAATACGCTGTCTGAAACAGCAACAATGGATGAGACAGTTCTCGAATACCCTCAATCGGCCATTTCTTAGCTTATTTTATCCCATACGAGTTTCTTGTTGTGCATGGTGTTTAACTCAAGTTGCACGGCCTCTTCACTCCATAAAGCAATTAAACGTTTAGCTAGTTTCCTCAAACCACCACGTGTCCGCCATTTTGTTCAATCACGCACTGTAATTACTTCAAACAACCCCCTTGGGGTTGTTTGAAGTAATTGTAATCCAATTATAATCAGGGACTGTAATTAGTTGATGTGAACCCATTTCATATTTAATTCGATTACAATTCGATCATAATCGAGGCCTAATGTGAACACGGCTTAAGAAACGCGCTTGAATGAATTCCAAATATACAATTAAGACTCACAACGACATTCAGTTGTTAAGAAAAAATCGTATCATATTCAGTGTTCCGTTCTAAGTAAGATGGTGATGAAATATAGACAATATTGTATAATCACTGTGCTAAAACCAATCACACACTGACGCTTGTAGTTTCTAACGTTAACTAAAAACTCAACCATCCTGAACCATAAAATGGCAGTAGATATTTAACAATTATTCCACGAACGCGCGTTGGATATGAGATGATAGATAGCCAACCCCTCAAAATCGTAGAAAACTAGACTGAAATGGAAATAAAAACGCCCCAAAAAATTTACGTACGCTTACCGTATTTGTAGGGCATGGTATAATGGTTCATATACCATGGCCACTAAGCCAATCAAATTTCTTGAATTGCATTATACAATGACCCAGTTTTTAATAACACAGATTATATCAGTCAAACCGTGTCCACCTGTGCCGATGCCTTACAATCATTGTATATATCATTAAAAACATTGACCAGTGTGTTTAATCTTAGCTTGCCAAATCCATGTCTTACACTTTCCTTGTATGAATTATTTGAGTTGCAAAGGGTACTACTAAATAAAAAAAACCGGCGGCAAAAAGCGAACCAGCTAGATCCTGCTATTACTTCTAAACCCCTATGAACACTGGACGCCGACGTAGTAAATGATAGCAGAGGAAATCTATCATAATATTATTACTTTATATAAGAAATCGGATTAATTTGCATTAACTTAAATAATTACATAATTCCATTTCGGTCAAACCCTTGTTTGACTCATGCGCAATAATATCGACACTTGCACGATCCAGCAAATCACTATGTGCTACACTGTAATTTTAAGTTTCTCACCCATAGCCTGGAGAAGTTTTCCTTGTGCTTCTACAGTGGCCTGGAGTTTCTTAAAGTTCTCTTCTTGTCTTTCATCTCGTATCTGTGTCATCTCAAGACACCAGTCGTCTGTGTTACCCACACCAGATCCCCGATTCAGCAGCTTATCCATAAAATCCCAGTCACTCAGATCATTAGCAGCAAAGGCAACTCTTAGGAGATGAAAACAGGATTTTAAAAGATTACAGCATGAAACTTTCACAAAGGGCTCAGTAGAAATACAGGAGTAAATGTTTTAGCAGGGAAAATACTCTCCTTGCTAAAACATTAACTCTGTCCCGGCCTATGGGTAGGTA
>Ga0126343_10000192_pt1 | contig 20285 bp, 10 predicted proteins | sample Cyp2metagenome_FD_92531 | JGI IMG/M metagenome (GOLD analysis project Ga0126343, IMG submission 92531) | Coral microbial communities from Lord Howe Island, Old Settlement Bay, Australia - Cyphastrea 2 metagenome | ecosystem: Host-associated > Invertebrates > Cnidaria > Coral ...
AACAGTTACTGCTTAGTGATATTATCCTATTTCGGTGTTCCTGGTTTAAGTATAGGTTCATTAAACTTGATTTGGTCACAGTAGGAAAATTTTGCTTTCATTAGTAGCGTAGTTGATTGCTTCAGTGTCAACCCCAGCGCGCGCTTAAACAATGTCTTGCGTGATGCGCAGAAAGTGTGCGTACTAACAATAGTAGGCACCGTCCTTAAGTATACAAAGCAGTATATGGGGGAGCAGGGTTGGCGCAGTGGTGAAAGCGCTCGCCTCCCACCAATGTGGCTCGGGTTCAATTCCACCGTGAATTCGACCAAGATAGAGGACCCGTATGAAAACCAGCTAAGGCTGATGTGGCTTCCTCTCTAAATATAGTAATTTAAAGTTAGTAATGTTATTATCGATTCGAGTAAATATATTGTTTCCCGGAAGCAGAGTCGATGTTTCTAGCCGGCATCCTTGACGCTTAATCGAGACCATATATTTGAATATAGGGATGTTAAGGCATCGGAGACTTAGTAGAGCCAAGTTTACGTGACAAATTAAATAGATTCCAGCCAGATTTACCCGAGAAAGACGTTGTGATTGCGTCGAAAGCTCGTGATTGCTAAAAACAATGACTCTGCTTTCGTATCTTGTTTCTTATCAGTATTATTGATCTTGAATGCGCCCATAATACGCGTGAATCCGTGGCTAATAGCAAGACGCCATGGTTACACACTGATCCCGCACAATACGGTCAAATATTGTTTTGTCCAAGATCAGTAGCGGAGGCACACTTTGTCTCTCTCTTTTTTCTATGTTAATCATTCCATTGTATTCTTTAATTAAATGTACGTGCGGTTTTGAGCGCATTTCTTAGCACATAGACAGCACATGTGCTTGGGTAAATAGATGAATTGATTGATTGATATCAATTCAATGCGAGGCTTTTGCAGCAAGTAGCCTCTATGAACAAGCTGTACTGCAAGATACGTACAGCCGGGAAAATACAAAACAAAGGAAGTAGACTTGAAACCTGGGTTTTTCAGTGGAAAGTTTTCATGTGACCATTTGCCCATAGGTTCGGTGTATCGTGGGCGTACGGTTTTGAATACACCCAGTCTCGCAAATTGAGCGGAAAATTTTTGCACAAAATGCTTGCCTTCCGGCAGGGTACCTAGGGGAAACCATTCCAAGAGGTTTCAAGACGAGAGAGTTGTAAGTGTTTTTTTTCTTTTCTTAGGGCAGCAATGTTTTTGTGTCCCAATTTCAACCCTCACGCATTCGGGCATAATGCTTCATTGTGGAAAGTTTCCGGGAAACAAAGTAATCTTTGCGATCGCCGAATAGTCATTTGAAAGGATGATGATGATGAAGAAACGCTTTTTCTCCCTGACTCTCTGATAAGGGTATTTAATCGTTGGGTGTTGTAAGCGCTTGCCATCTTTTTTTTCCCGAGACTTCCCCTTCTCATCCACCGGGTGATGAGTAGTATTTCTTGAAACGTGAGTTGTTCTTCCTGTTTTCTTTATCTATATGACTTGCTTCATCTATTACTTGTACCTAAAACATTAAGCAGACAATTTTTTGGGGGGGGGGGGCGGGGGAGGGAGGATTCCCTAATTATCACGAATAGCTTAGGCGTAAAAATGCGGTCGAATCAGCTGTATGTACTTAAATATGTTCGCTAACTTTCTAACACAGACCGTGGCTAAAAGGAATTGTCTGCATGCTCACAAAAATCTGAATCGTTTTGTACTGTCTCATGCAATCAAGGTCATACCTGTTATGATACCTATTATGATGTAGGCCAATATGCGGAGCATCCCCCTTATCCATTTTCGTTCTCCCTTGATTGGAAAACAGCTTGACCAAACTAATTTTTGAAGTACTATGTACTTCGTCTTTTTTTTATGCTAACATTGTAATTCCAAAATGTAAATGCAAAATAAAGTGAAGTTGAGGTTGAGGTTGAAGCTGAAGTAAATGCACAAGCTCTTATTAGCAGGCGATCTCGTATACCTCCAAAATACTCGTCCTTAATTCGTTTAAAAACAGAATACGAACAGTGTTCCTGAAGGGTAGACACAAATGGAGCTCTCCACGGATGGAGCTGAAGTGTAGAAGGAGGGTCTTTTTATATGCCTGTCGGTTCAGTTCTCAAGAGAATGAAACGGTTTTAAGATGGGAGATCTGGCACTCAAAGTATCCTGTTCATCGGTTTATAGAGAGTTCCCTCAAATGATATTTCGTCCGCTGTTTGGTGCTTATATTAGGGGTATCGAATTGTCGGATTCAATTTAAAAGTGCTCGCAAAATTTGGCCTTTGTTCGAATCGCTCGCAAAAATTAGATGAGTCCTCGCTTGCCCGTTCTCGTAAAAATTTTGCGACTGCTCGCATGCTTGGATTCTCCTTAAAATTCTCCTATTGCAAAGCTGAGCACCCTGGGGAAAATTGCACGCGCTATGAATGCTTCTGGAAACATGCTTCCTCGTTTTGCTGAAGTTGTATTGAAACTGACACACGTAACAATTGTTCTCGAAAGGCACCCGCAAAGGTAGAAAGTAATCTAGAGACTCATTACTATTACTATTCGACCCTCAGAGCTTGTCAGAGCTGTATGGTTTCAATTGGTCAGATCCTAGAAGCCTTCTCTGAGTAAAGCTTTCGCTGCGTTGAATCTTTTCCAGTCAATAGGTTTGCCAATCTTCGCAACCGAACTCGAAATGCTTGTCAGACCAACTGCCGCGTTGTTCACATTTCCTACGAAAATCAAAGATTCTAAAACCTGCTATGTCACAACACTTGAAAGTCTGGTAACTTTGCGTGAGCTTCTTCCGGTGATATCGATGTGTTCGTTATGCCGGATTAGAGAGCTCTGGATCTCCTTGACCTTGTGTACCGCACTGAAGCTCACTCGAAGATACCTAAAGTAATTTGACATCATCGCCAACAAGGCACAATTGGCTGTAAGCTGCTGGGATTGGTTGAAAGGTGTCAGCCGGATTACTTGGGGCAAGACGTCTCTTTTTAATAAAAAGAGATCTAGCCCAAAAATTTTACGAAGTGCTCGTTGCTTACCATGTGTATTTTTTAAACTGCTCGCTGGTCGATAAACATAAAAAAATGCTATATCAGGCATGATGGTAAAGGTGCCATCTACATATGTAAGTAAGAGGGCCATCTTGATCGAGTTTATCATCAATGGAGCACATAAAAAATAATGGTGAGCAGAGGACCAATAGGAGATCCCATTGCGACACTATCGGCTTGCTCATAGAAATTTTCCATGCATGGAACTGAAATAGTTGGTTCTTAGTGGCTGCGTTGAGTAGTTTTCAATTAGCTGGTCTCTGGATAGGTTCAGTGCATGGGTCTTGTTACACCAGTCATCATTGAAAGCTTTGTCATGATCAGCTAAAATGTGGATAGTTCCACAGCATCAGAATGACACCTTTAGAATGACCCTGCCCTTCAGAAACACGTGTGAAGCAAAGAAAGGTCGAGACACCTAAACTCGAAGTAAAAGTGAACGGCAAATGCACTGATTTAATTTAATCACATTTCAGATTTACAATTAAACGTTTCAACCGCACAATCTGAGGTAGGTTTAAAACAGAGCACCAGACTCCTTAGTATAAGCCACTTATCATTACATCCTAAATAATACTGTAGAGTTAATAAATAATTAAATTATCTTAAAAATATCAAGAACCGTAGGAGTGGTTCATACAGAAAAAAATGCGTCTAGATCTTAGACCTCTCCCTCTTAAGTTGGAAAGGCTTTTCATATTCTCGAAGTCACATTACCAAGAACTATTTCGTTTTCTCGTAAAAGCCGACTAAAAAATTCAGTCGAGTCGGAGGACGTAGCCGGTTCCAATGTCGTCCTGCACCTTTTATTAGCCTACCACAGGAATAAGAATCCCTTGATGTTGGTTAGCGAAACCCGTGCACCTTGCACAGTGCTTTCTTTCACATGAGGTCATTAATCTTCCACTATCTATTTAAGTGCTGTAAATTTCCAAGGTCTCTTCTTTTAGCCGACTTCCGGTCACTTTTATTTCCGCTTCTTCATCTTAGGCCTAGGGCAAACGTCAAATCGATCTTAGGCGAATTTAATTCGTCGAACCTATTAATTATATTTTGAAATCAGCGCATGAATGTTGCGACGTTAGCTGCAATTACATTCGACTCAGACTAAATGGTTCGACTCTAGCGTAGGTTCGACTTGCCAAGTCGGATAATGCGACAATGATTCGGCGTTTCAGCAAACGCCGCTCTAAACACGCACTGAGCTCAATTCATAAATCATGCAAATTACATAACAATTGATTCAAATGTGATGGACTGGGCAAACGTTAAAAAATTACATACTCCCCATCTGCCAAACGTTCCCTCCCCCTTACGAGCATTCGCTGTACAATTTTGCGACCGGGCCGGGATTGCATTCTAGCCCCCCAAGGCCCGGCGTGCTCCTTTTGGTCAGCACCAAAAGGAGCGCGGCCTCTTGGGACTAGAATGCCGGAGGAGAATGCCGAAAGTCATCGCTGACATCGCACAGCGGGATGGAAATGTGTTCTTCCTGTTTCATTAACATTAAATATAAATGCTTGAGTTGCGATAAGCGAATCGTGTGAGTGACGTTTATAACTCAGACAAACTCAGACAAACAAAACGGAATTGTCGAAGATTTGACGCTTTTTCAAGCGCGTAACCAAGTGTTCCTAAAACAAGTTTTTTAAACGAAAATTTGGCGTTCAGTGTCCTCGTAGTTCTCTCAGAGCATGCTTATGTTGTCTGACTCTCGTGGGGCTCCAATAATTTGCATTCTATTCTAGACTTCGCGTGCTTCGTTATTGCCAGTACTTGCAATAATGTTCAGAGTTTAAAGAAGACGAGGCGTTGAAGAATAGACAGCCGCTGAAAGCGTTGCATAATGCGCGGCTTGTGAGAGGGACCTAAAGAAAGCCGCCGAAATCTACCGTTGTCTGAGTAGAAGGGAGTCGGTATTTCGCTAGCAAGTCATAGCAGTAACTAGTCGCGCATCGAGTGAATAGCACGAGGGCACATGCTTATTCCCGTGTTTTATTGAAGTGCAACTTGTGAAATAGGATCGACGCAGGTTCGACGTTTGTTACCACGCTGGAATTAAGTCGACTCTTTGTCGCACTTCCTTTTAATTTATTCGACGCGACTTGGATTCGACGTTTGCACTAGGCCTTAGTTTTACCGACCATCTTTTAGTTGCATGGCGATCACGCACGAATGATACAGGAAAGCGATATCTGCTGTACCACACCATAAAAAGTCACATAGTTATAAACAGGTTATTTATGTTTAGGTGTCCCCAATTAGTAGAGGGTTTCACCATCGGTTATATTACCCAGAGAGACTAATAAAAGTTTTCGTCGTTGTACAGTTCGTGGAAACTAACACGCACAATTCAGTCACTTATTTACAGCTTGAGGTTTCACTAATAATTGCTGGGGCATCCATACTAGATTATGCCGCAAGGTATCAAACACAAAGATGTAGAACACTTGCATGTTCTACAGATAAATCGAAACAAAGATCTGGAAAGAACTTTGACTCGTGCAGAAGAAAAGAAAAAACAAGCAAACAAACAAACAACCAAAAAGAAAACTAAACAAAATAAAAGACAACAATCTTGTCGTAATATACAAAGGTACATGTATTACTAGCCTGTTCCAGGCTCTCAGCCAGTGGGGACGATCGAAAAAGCGGGCGCGAGACGAGCGGGATCTGATAAAAAAAAAAAACTAGGAGAGGGCGCCCTCTCTTAGTTTTTTTTTTATCACATCCCGCTCGTCCCGCGCCCGTTTTTTCGATCGTTCCCACTGGCCGAGAGCCTGGAACAGGCTAATGTATTTCGTGGAGACGCGGTGGCCTCATGATTAGTGCGCTCGACCCTTGATCGAGCGGTCCGGGCTCGAGCCCTAGCCGGAGACACTGTGTTGTGTTCTTGGGCAAGACACTTAACTCTCCCAGTGCCTGCCAATACTGTCAGTATTGTAGACTTATTACCCTATAACATATTTCCTAATTCTAACTAGCTCTTCATGATCAATATTTTGGAAGCCGCAAACCTTTTTTTATTACCCATGGGGTAAGTCGTCCTGATTCCCATTTACTTCCTAGCCTCGTTACAGCGAGGCAATTCTTAGTCATGTCAATTGTTCCTGACAAACGTTCTGCTTTAAAATATGGATACTTTTCAGATCGCATGATTGGCATGATTTTCTGAGACATTCAATTCGGTGAATGTGTTTTTCTCTGAATATGCTAACTTTACCAAGTTGTGTGGGTCGCTTGGGAAAGTGTACTCAGACTATAAAAGAACTTTAATTCCTTGTGTTCACATGATCACTCAATAAGTTCCAGCCAGCATGATCTCTCTCAAAAATGGCCGTCACTGAGGAAGGTGAAGGAAAAACAATAGAACGTTAGAACGAATTTGAAAGGACGCTCTTTCTTTTTTTCATTATTTCTTTTTTTTTTTTTGAAAGCCCCGGTCAAACGGACTCGCAAGTAGTTGCAAGTAGCCACAATTTGATTGTGTTGGGTGGCCAAACGGGCTCGCAAGTTTCCTTGCACGTACACAAAAGTCGCAAAAACCCACTTCAAGGTAGACATATCCTGTATTTTATTGGCTGATAATAGGTTAATGGGCGTCACTCAACTTGCGTTGACTTGGGTTGGGTGGCCAAACGGTGAAAAACTTGCGTCGACTTCTGTGCAAATTTGATCTCGACCAAAGTGAGCGCAAGTCATCGCAAGTCAACGCAAGTACACGCGAGGCCTGGCCAAACGGAGTCGCAAGTAGAAGCAGGTTGAGAACTTGCGGTTACTTGCGACTTCGTTTGGCCAGGGCTTAATGCTTCATTAACACACAAAATAGTTACAACAATTAAAAGAAATTGCAAATTAAAAAAAGAGGATTACGCCTATACATACAGCATAGCAATATAATAGCAGAGTTTAAAGCTAAGATACACAAGTGTGTTCGAATGACGCAGATTATACGTGTTGAAATTAGACTGTATCGATTTAATATATATAAATATAAATTTGACAAGGAATTGTAAATGTCAAACGGAAACAAATAAAACAAAAAAGAAAACATTTGATCTTTTGCTGTTTTCAAGACAATACTGCCGTAGCCTTTGACAGATTGCCCCCGTTCTTAAGTAATAAGATTGATACTCTTAGGCAAATCGCTCTCAAAAACAAGCAGCTGAAAGAGTTTAATAAGAAGTGGAAGAATTTCATCTAACCCGTTTTCTTTGTTTTTGTTTTATTTGAAAGTACGTTCTTGTAGGAAAGGCGGGGAATGGTGGGAGGGGTTGGAAGGAGTGTAATGATTAGCGGGCTGGAATCGGGATCTAATTACAAGATAAGATAAGATAAAATAACTTTATTTATATACGGTCTTTCCATCAGTCAAAAAAGTTACTGGGCTATCTACCTATCTGCCTAATTACAATAAGAAAAGCCGGATTGCTTCTCATGACGGCCGTATCTAAAACTTTACTTAAAACTAAAATATTACTCTAAACTGTGGCTACCTAATTTAGATCCGTAATCATTTAGTGAAGATCCTTGTCTTAGGTCTGCAGGTAAGTTGTTGATCCACGACTGGGCTCTGCTGTACGAAAAATAGCCTGAAAACAGGCTCTCTACATGGGTTATTCCGAGATTTGCTTTCGAATGGCCCGCCCCCTAGCTTTTGACAGCGCCATTCGAAAGCAAATCTCGGAATAACCCATACGGAGAGCCTGTTTGCAGGCTATACGAAAAACCTCTCTTAAGATCATCAGTTCGAGGTTGTAGAAGAACTAATTTGTTTTCGGCATTCCTTAATGTACGTTGTCACGATATACAAATCTTGATCTCAGATAATCAGGTGTCATACCATTTAGTGTTTTATACATCACGATAGACTTCCGTTCCAAACTTTATCAATTAAATCATCTTAATTACTTTCATAGCTCGCAGACATGGGTGCGAGCTATGATAGTATTTTATTTTAATACTTACACTTTCTTAATATTTTGATCGACATAAACTCCAAGAGATTTTGCGGGGGTTACTTGTTTTACTGCATCCTCGTTTAAAGTACGAGAGAGACTTTCCATAAATTGTGATAACTTTTGCCGTGATGCACTAAGGATAAACTCAGTTTTTGCCAGGGTAAGCTTGTTAGCAGACAGCCATTCGTACACAGTGCTCAGGTCGTAATTAAGGCGATAGTTTATTTGCTCAACATCAGTGATGGCAAGCGTCAGGCTGGAGCCTAGGCCGGAGTCATTTGTTTGTGTTCTAGGACAACAATAGTCGTTCATAGTCTCTCTCAATAGCCAGGTGTAAATGAATACATATTTATAAATAAATAAAGGAAACATGCAGCAAGAAGCGCTATACATTACGTGCTAGGTGAGCTCTATTTAGCTGCTGCCGTTAGGAAGTCAAACAACAACAATAACAACAACACCAAAAAACATAGCAGCTACATGAATGGAGGGGTTCAGATGAACGGCCATGCTTATGGAAAATCAGTAAGATCTATAGCACTATGTAGGCAATACTAAACATTGAAGGAAAACACTTGAAAATTTGAACTGGATGAAATCCAGAGTGGAAAAATATAGCGGCGAATCTCTCCAGCGTTCTTTATGCCTGTCTCTACTCATACCTGTACATACCTGATATTCGTCATAGTTATCTTCTTGACCATAGACGTCGTAATCGTCGTTGTAATCGTTGTAATCGTCAGGGCTCGGATAATCATCCGGATCTTGGTCATAATCATCATGATCATAGACGATATCTTCCTCTTCTCTGTCGTCGTAATCGTTGTAATCGTCAGGGTCCGGATAATCATCCGGATCTTGGTCATAATCATCTTGATCATAGCCGATATCTTCCTCTTCTCTGTCGTCGTAATCGTTGTAATCGTCAGGGTCCGGATAATCATCCGGATCTTGGCCATAATCGTCTTGATCATAGACGATATCTTCCTCTTCTCTGTCGTCGTAATCGTTGTAATCGTCAGGGTCCGGATAGTCATCCGGATCTTGGCCATAATCGTCTTGATCATAGACGATATCATCCTCCTCGTTATCACCGTAATCCTCGTAATAGTCCCGATCTTCATAAAAGTCATGGTCGTCTTCCCATTCATGCTTGAATCTCAATGACCGAACCAAAGAAGAATTTTTTGTATCTACCTTTGCCGGCAGACGCTCCCCTTTTACGTCCTATAATCGCAAAGCAAAAATACTGAGTGACATGATGTGGACTACGTGCGCTAAAATAAAGACGCAATTTCATAAACTGAAATGATGATGGTAATGATAATGATAATAATGATGATGATGATAATGATGATGGCAATGACGATAATGATGATGACGGTAATGATATTGATAAAGATGATGAGGAAGCTCTATTTGAATGTCAAAACCTAAAGCTTGGAATAACAATCCCATACTAGTGTGACGACGTGAAGTTTGTTACCATGCACCAATTACAAACAATTTAGTATGGAAAGTAATGTGAGGATTAGTACTGTACGTCAGATACTTCCTGCAGCTTAGGCACAGAGTCGGCCGTGTATATTCTAGAGTTGTATGAAATTATATAGTTTCTTTTTTATGGAAAATTTGTAATTTGTTTTTCGGACTTGTTGAACTGTCTCGAACTGTTTGCATGTAATTGGATGGTAGACGCATTGACGCTCTGCGGGATCTTGTTATGTTGACGATGAAATACTCCTGCGATTGTTAATTGCAGTTATTAATTGTTGGTTTTTAATTGATGAACTAAGTATTCATATCACATTTGTACAGAGTAAATATATGTTCACCGCGAGAAAAACCTTGCATAGTCATGAGATAGCTGCTGTCCAATTCTGATTGGTTCATACACATCTGTTTTTCACGTCACGACGAATGAGTGCCGGCTTTGCTACTCAGTTTTCTTTGATTAGAGAAAGAGGGAGGAAGAGAAAAGAAAGTGAGAAAATACACTCATACTCACCAGATAATCTGTGGTAATGGTCACACTTCGAGCTGTTTTGCAAGCTGTTGATACCAAGTTGACCTCCTCGTCTCTCATCACTACGTTTGGAAGGTTAAGATGCTTAAGCTTTGGGTTCTTGGAGAGATGCACTCCTCGACCAAGTGGATTGGATCCAACAGAAAGCATCCTAAGATTTTGAAGGTACTTAAGTGAGCGTGCAACTGATGTGGCTTCATCACAACCCATCTCGGTGCTAGTCATGTGAAGCTCGGTCAGGCAAGGTGTACTCTGAAGATGATGCGCGATCTCAGTGACTGCACTTCCCAGCAGGTTATGTGATACATCTAGCACTTCTAATTTGGTGAGACTTCTTAAGCCGTTAGAAAGGGCTGCTGCTCCTTCCTTGTCCATTTGTGTTTGGCTCAGCTCCAAATGGGTGAGGCCAGAAACGCTGTTTAGGTTTTCAGCCAACACAGTGATTGAGAAGCCCAAGTTGTTCCGCGAGACGGAAAGTACTTTCAACTCAGGAACATGACACAAAGAAGTAGCAAGGTCACAGAAGGCTTCTTCTTCCATACAAACATCGTTCAACTCCAAAGTTTCCAGCTGCGGCACATGTTGAAGATTCTCTGCCAAACAGCTAACGCTACTGCCTAGCGGGTTTTCCGATAAGAATAGTTCTTGCAAGTTGCCAGCTTGATGAATAGCACTTGTTAGAACAGGTAATGACTGATCGCTTAAACTCAATCTGTGTAGTCTCAAGCGTTGAAGAGATTCGGTGATGTTCATTCCTCTCATCAAACGTTTTATCTTATCAGGTTGAAAGGATACCTGTGCACTGTGTAAAGTGATCTCTTGTGGACGATCAACCAGAGGCAATACATTGGAAATAACACCAATGGATTCGTCATTTTCAATCTCGTCAATTTCAATATTCTTTGCCAAGGAAAGGAAATGTTGACGTCTTTGGCAAGTCATCTTCGAGGTGGTTTCTTCGCCTTCGTTGCTGATCATGAGAGGTCTGAGCAGGAAGGTTTGGCGCTGGTAATGTGAGCTCATTCAGTGTGACGACATCAATACTGGCAACCTGAGTGCAGTGAAGGAACATTTTGCCTTCCCTTCTTTTCAGAAACAAGGAGGTCAATACTTCAAACTTCGACAGCCTTCTTACGAAGTCAGAAGCTTTCATTTCACCCGAAGCAGTTACGACTAACGCATCAAGGTCGTCCATCATCGAGGCCATGTGATCACGTTGTTTTTGCGATGGTCGTTGCCGAAAATTGAACAGTACGTGGTCTGGCAGAACTTTGGATTTTACCACGTGGTCTTCAGTTAGAAGATGCAGCATCGTGTCTGGTATTACTAGGACTCCACACGTCGACTTCAACAGAAACGGGTAGGCCTCTTCCTTTGCCAATGCGGGTGTTTCTAGAAAGCACTCCAAATTCAACTCGAGCAGCCTCTTCTCATCTTCCGACAAATCTTCTAAAAGCAGGGCGTCACTGCTGGTGTGTTCGGAACTCTGTTGCTTCCTCAGTGATTCTAGATGTAGTAAGACTGCACTCGATCCTTTAAGCGACCACTGAGAGACAAATTTTAGGACCTCAACCATCGTTACAGCTTTGTCGGTGGAATCAATGGCATGCATGCATGATAGCCAGTCCTTGGTGGAGGGAATTAGTTTGTGAATTATAAACCAAGCTGCCAGGAACTCTTGAATGGATTTGTGAAGGAAAGCAACAACTTTCTTTGGCTTTGAACTGAAGAGCTCTACGACCTGAATTACTCCAACACGGATCAATCTGCTACTTGAAAATTCATTGGGAAGATGTTCAAAGCTAAACTCTAGCGAGTTTGCCAATAGAGCATTAAAAGCCAGTTCTCCGAGTTGAACAAGTTCAGCGTTGTAGTCTTCGATACCGCTCACTGTTTCACCGCCGTCTTTTGACGCCATGTGATTACATAGTGCTTGAATGAAGTCGCGATAAAGGAACACTCTCGATTCTGGTAGCCCCTCCTGATCCTTCTCCTTCCAGACTAAACAAAGCATTAGTAGAAGAAGGGGTATTGCAGCAATTTTCTCCAGCCTATGCTTCTTAATGTAACTAAGAAACACTTCAACCTCTTGCTGATTCTCCAGAAACTTCATCGAAAAATCTTTGACCTGTGTTGTGTCAAATCCTTTGATTTGGAATTGAACGTCGCTGAAGCGTTTCACATCATCTCCTCTTATTGGTCGCGTTGTCAAGACAACAGTGCACTCTCTTAGCTCATTGCCCTTCCAGATGTCAAGAACTGGCGTTGGTGTTCCTGTCACGTACTCATCAAAGCCGTCCAAGACCAGCAAGACCTTATCTTTGTGCTGAAGAATGTAGCTATGGAGACTGTCAATCAATCTTTGATCTTCAACGGGAAACACCTTGGCGGCATTTAGCATATCATGGAACGTTTCACTGTTGCAGACATTTCGCAGCGGAATCATAAGAAGTAGGTCAAACTTCTTTAAAATTTCTTGTTTGCCTCTTGCCCAATCGATGGAAATCTTCTGTGTAAAAGTGGACTTCCCAATTCCTGGTCTACCGTAGACGAGAATTCTGTCTGGATTAGGTTTACTTCTTTTCCCTTTAAAAATTTCGCCGTAGTCTGGGAGTTTGTGTTGCCTCATTCCACTTGGCTTCTTGTCATCTCTTAGCCAGCACAACTGGGTGTAAATTTCGTCGATGTGAACGGTGTTGTCAGGGTCCCACGGAGTGATTTTAACCTGGCTCAAGTTATTGTACAGTGCACACAGACGACCTGAAAGTTCTATGAGAGACGAAAGCGTCTAAGACAAGAGTTTTATTGTTCCTGGCATAGGAATAATTGGAACGGGACTAAGAAGGGCTCATCGTTAAATTTTAACGTGCCTAGCCTGAAGTAAGATGGTGTTAACTATTGTTTATTCTAGGTGGTAGAAGCTTTTCGTGAGCGGTTTGTTAGGGACATCCTTCGAAAACGAATTGATCAGGAGGCAAAAAAATATCAGGGGAGTTTATAGGGTAAGCGCACTAAACTCAAGTGGCCCGGCTTGTAGTTCATTTGGTCTTGTATTGATTGGTGGTGGTGCGGCCTATGTTTTATATCGAGAATGGGAAACTCCGGCGCGAAAACATGCACGGATATTGGCGTTATCTGTTCTTGTGACAGTGACCCAAGAGGCAGAAATATTGTTCAAGGTAAAGAGCCTCATTTTAGTTTTTTTAATTTGTCGTTAAATCCTCGCCAAACGAAGGCTATTGTCGTTATAATCCATCAAACATTTTCAAATTTGGTTGTTCTGTCCTTTTCTACCAAAAAGAGATGGCGCGTTACAGACCTAATCCACCGAAAAGGTTTTATTTTCAGGGTGATCCTTGTCAAGTTATCTTCAGCTATGGTATTCAGTTCCCACGCGCATAATTTTATTACCACGCTCGTTGGATAGATGTTTTTTGGAAGGTGAAAATATGTATGATGCCGCTTAGGCTGTCCACGGCAAGAGTAAAATTCGCATCACAAGATTAGCTATTTCTAGACCTTCTTGGGATTTACGATACCAGAAACTGTCAAAAATAACTCGAGAAGGATTAACTGAGAACAAAGCCCATATGAAGGTTATTCTCTTAGTCATCATCGTCTATTCGTTCTACTCAGTTAGAGACAACGACAACTATAATCTCAATTAGTTAAAACTTCATCACTTTGCTAATACTTGTCTGTGTCAAATTCCCAGCAAGAATCAGTGACTGTGACAAGGCAGAAATTTAGTAATACATCTAACAAATATCTATTATACTAGTTACCAATGCTAACTAATTTGTTACTTTCTAACCTTCAACATTAGCGTCCTCCACTGAGTGTGCCACTGGTTGCTTCAAAATATCCAGTTTCTCGTCCATCTTTTGTAATATGCTTTTCGTTGATAAGTCCAATTTTTCTTCGAGCTCGCCAAGCTTTTCTATGACCTTTTCGTCGTTTTCTTTCCACTGTTTAAGCTGCTCTCGGTAGTATTGCTCTTTTTCAGGGTCCATGCACTCGGACTTAAGATTGTCGATAATTGCTTGATAACTTGGTCCTCCAAGTCTTACCAACGGTGCCATGATGGTCACTCAGTGGGTGTTGAATGTTGCGTCGTCAACAGACGCGCTGTTGGCATGTGCAAACACTTCATTCCTATGGATTCTGATACGAACAATGTCAGCCTCTTTTGTTGTATCAGTAGGACTTGGAGGACTGTTCCAAACACCTGCTGTAGGGGCAGAAAGACCACAGATATTCCTGAGAAGGGCCACAAGGAGGGTGATATCAAAGTCCTTCGAAGACACTGTAGGTGACATGAGTGTTCCCCATTGTGTCGGACTGATGACCCTCATCCTCCTCATGGACGTCAATGTAGCACTAACCGGAGCAGTTGTTAACACTGTGTGGAGGCTTCCTGGTGAATGTACTTTGTCGAATGTTTCTCTTAATACTTGTGTCCCAACAGCCACCAATAAGCGACAGAGGCGCGCGTAATTAGTTGTCTCCTTGGTGGAGGTAAACGCCATGACGAGCAGTCAGTAAAACCCTACAACAATTTTCATAAAGGTAGTTGAGCTTACAGCAGGAGATGGTTAACTGTATTTATCGCAGGCAGAGGGGCGGAAATTTTTGGAGGTGGGGAATAGGGCGTTAAAGTTACCTAAGGACGTACTGATTTCAAACTTGGCTACCGTATGCCTTCAGATCCAAATGAAATATCTAATGTAAAAAGCAAATCACTGAAGAAGATTGAATATTGGCAGAAAAATGGCGCTTTTACGTTTTTCCCGAAAGTAAAAATTAACCGTCTGATTGCCATATTTAGGATTGTTTTCTCGATTCAACTTTTTGACTTGAAGCGGACATTGCAAAGAGCTAAAACTCAAAGGGAATTTATCCGATTGCCCCCAAATTTTGAGAGTGATTTCTATACAAACACTTCACATATTTCTCATACTATTTTGAAAACGTTCCATAATTTTTCGCTGGAACTGAGTATGGCAAAACGCAGACACGTTTTATAGCGCTTTGGTCCGGAAACTGTGGAACAAATTAAATTAGCAAAAGACAAAATTCGCTTTGAATTGTAACTTTAATTAAAAAAGGTGGTTTGGACGCTCCCATTTAGAAGTCGTGAAAAATTCGACAATTCATCTTATTTCAAAATTATTGGTAAAGTTAGATAGCCAGCTCTGAAAGCTTTAATTTGATGTAGGGGCATAGGTATCTACAGCTAGCTTAAACTGGCCGCGCTACATTGCTTGGACGCAAGACACCCCTAAATGTATACGGTAACCTTAAGCAGTATTGAAGCTATAATACAGGGAACCTGTGTAAAGCGGACACCATTGGGACTCTCACTAGTGTCCAATTAATACAGGGTATTTGCTCAAAGCAGGCTCTAATATGTAGTGCAACAACTGTTGATCATTAAAACTTTTGTTACACAATGTATCACAGTGTGAAATCGATAGATGCTCATCCCACAATGTCCAGTCAGTCAATGCATCACTCTAAAGTAAGTGGGAAGGCATTTTAGGGACTCGAGCTGGTGTCAACTAAGAGGGTTTCCGCTTAGCATAGGGTCCACTTTGTACAGGTTTCACCGTATCAGAGACTATTTTTGTGGGTCAACTTTTTGATCACGTCACTAAACGGTTCTTTTTCTTTTCTGCTTCAATAAATCCGCTTAAATTTTAGTAATTCTAATTTTTTTTAAATTTTGTCAAAAATCTTTACACATTGTTTTTTACTTTATATTATTTGCTGCATTTTTGAATCAATTTATGAAGTGCTTTAACATTCTGAAAAGTTCTCCAATTCCGGAATGGCGCCACCGACATACTTGGGACAACGCTGTGGCATATGTGAACATTTAACGCCGACACATGATCTGTCACAGGCAATGACCGCTGGCTTGCCTGCGAAGTTCAGCTGAGTTCAACTTCGCGGGCAAGCCGGCAGTTGTAGGCTTACGATTTGCATTTCGAGCATAGTTGAGTACGTCAGCGATCCATCGCCGATGCGCCGTGGACCTTATGGGACAGATAACCTCAAGTAAACCACCTCAGCCATCTCAGCACTTGAAAGGCGTTAAATCTCTTTGGTATATGTAGCGATAGTTTCGAACTCTTTCAAACATGTATTCAAGCATAGTGCCAAAAGAATATGGCAACAAAGTTTGATAACCATCCGGTAAAAGAGCTCTCATTTACTCTTGCTTTCTCGCGGGCGATATACACGTAAGCGCCCTTAAATAAAGGGCATGCGCAATTCAATTCTCGTCCAAGGTTGTAAAAGCCTGTCTTTGATCGAGGATTGCTCGAAAACCTACCGTACAACCTATGATGAAATTTTCACAGTTGATTTGTTGGGTTGAATCACGTTTAGAGTGCATTTTTTTAAAAAAAAAATCTGTAAGACAGATTATGAGCTATTTTTTATTTCACACTCTCTTAGTTTGCATGAATGTTAAATCAGACCCAATTTCTTATTCCCGAAATTTTGAGGTGGGTTCATACGGGTAGACTTTGAGAAAAGCGAGACTACTAGTGCCCAGTCTCTCATTGGTTACGTGGTCGCTCATTTTGACCTTTTGTTGACGTTTCATTGTTCAAATTTCACATAGAATGGTAAAAGACTTTGGGAAACAGTAAATAGTGAAGGACAAATCAGCTTGGGATCTTTTCCAAATAGTTAAAAATTGTGCTCTTATACTCCATCAAAACTGTAGTCAGTCACCTTAAATTTGGTTGGCGAGAGGAAGAAATTCATCAAAACTAACTACTTGCCGGCGAGCACTAGTGAGGCAGCAGCCTATTCTCTACAATAGCGAGAAGCAGCAAAATGTGTCAGATATTAGAACGGAGACATACGCAGTCGATTGCGTTTTTTATATCCTGGCATTCCGGGACGCTTGTGAATGCACGTGGGAATATCGACCGATACAGCCATTCCGCTCTGCTAGAAAACAAGGACACGATGAACGTGGTGAACTATAAATGTCTTTAATTGCTTGTGGAAGTATTCATCAAGGCCATGAACGGTTTATTTTAGTGACGACTCTCGCAAAAGACAAGACTGAGATTTTTATGTGTTTCAGAGAGGCTGCTCTATTATGTGAGTAATTTTTGCTGATTCGCGAATGGAGCCGCGTGCCAAGATCTCGATCAAGTCTTGTTGCACATGGAACTGGCTAGCTCAGAAAACCACCATAAACCACATAATACCAAGCAGAGAGTTAATGATTATTCGATCTAATAGAAATACATTTATACATCCTATCTCATAGCTAAATTCAGAAAACTTAAGTTTCGACTAACTTCTGAGGAGGGTAGTTACAACAGTCGCACAGATCCGGGTTTAACATATAGATTCTCCACGTACTAGTAAGCGGGTTTAACAGACAGACATTTCTTTTTCACTTCGATTTTGCTGAAAACTGGTTTAAAACGTAATAACCTAATTCTTTAAATCAATGTATGTAATTCATGTCAATCACGATTCTGTCACCAAACAAATTTGTCAATTAAGAGGCAACGCCTATTTGATCAACGAAACAAGTCCTACTACTACTTTCTCAGCGCATTCAGCACTAGTGACGTTTTCGACAAAAACGCTTCCATTCCGAGTAAACCGCCGACTGCAGGTCTCTGGAGAAAAGGGAGGAAGGTGTTATGTTAACCTGCGTTATGTCGAAAGCGACTTCGGTACCACAAGCAAATCATTCACAGTATTTGATCGTTGGGTCAGAATCTCTGCCCGCTGAGGTAAATAACTCGACCATTGCGTTACATTAGGCCGTTTAGGCTTATACTTTTTTTGTTAAGGCAGGTTGGTTTTGCGGCAACCTAAAGGCTGGTGGGCGAAAGAAAAGCTTGCAATCACATTGCTCAATTCTGTTTACGCGCAAGTCTGTTAAAAGTTTTGCGAGCTATAATTGCGTGTTGTATATGCCATTGTTTGGCTTAGTTACTCCAAAATGACAGGACCTGTCAGCGGGTAATTAAAACAATTAGCGAACGGGAAACTTCAACGACCAATGAGGGCCCGGACGCACTGGGAAAAATTTTGTTTATATTGCGAAAAAATTTGTCACCAGTTCCCTAAGACAAGTCGCCCGGTGATTTTTAGGTCAACCAAATTTTGTCAAAGCTTACCAAACTTAAAAGACGCCGTCGTCCTGCCTCAGAGCAGGCCAAATTTTTGTCACACGTGAAATCTGACAAATTTATTAATTTACAGCCATGATTTGAAGGAGATGTTAATCAGGAAAGTTTAATCCTATTTTTAGTCAGAGTATTTCAGTCCGAAGTCCGTCAAAATCATTTAAAAAACCAATTGCAGTCGAACAAGGTGAAGCCTCCACTGGCATAGTAGAAGTAACAACTGCCTCTGCTGGAGTTGATCGAATTCAAGGAAGAAAAAACTAGAACACAAGCAATAATATGCCGAGGCAACGTATCCGATCGAAGCGGTTAAAAATCAGCGTAAGCCCATAACTCCTGAGATCTCATGTAACCTTCGGAAGTGCACAGCGCGCAAGAAAGTGTTTATTTTCGTGTGATTGACACTAGTCTTGTGGTGCGCCCACGCTAGACAAACTGAACATTTGAATAGAGGGGTAAGTTTCTAAAGAAACTGTGGTGCTGCGTCGGTGGGAAGTATAACGAGATAATTGGGTTTTATCAACTGGGTTGATAATGTGAATTAGGCACCGTAAAGAGATTCGAAAGCTGACGTTTCGAGCGTTAGCCCTTCGTCGGAGCGAATCAAGGAATTATGGGTTGCGTGTGGTTTATATACAGAAATTTGGAGCTACGCTATTGGTTGGTGCCTGGTAACGTGAAAAACAACTGAATAAATTAATGAACATTTGGCCGAGACAAACTGAATTTTGTCGAGACTTTTGAAAGGGCCAAGCAAAATTTCTCAGTCCAGTGCGTCCTGACCCTAACTTTACACTGAAATGATATTTTGTTGCGGATTTTTTTTTAAACCGCTGGACCAAGGGCTAAGCGCGGTACCCATGGTTTTTTGATTTGCCCGTGACCAGACGCAGACCTCCACTCGGTCACCTTTGAATCACGCAATCTGTAATGTTTACTCGCCAAACGTTGTCCACTGAAACGTAAATGTTACGGATATTGCTTCTTTATTGTGTGAAAAATACCTTTTCGCTTGGTTTTATGGAGGCTTTGGATTGGAAGGGACTAGTTACTGGTAAGGTAAAAATGTATTACGTCAGCTATCAAATAAATAAAATAAATTGACTTTGTTTAAAGAGGGTAGCACATAACAGTCTTTCGACTGACAAACCCGTGGCCCTCGAATTCCCGATCGAATTGGAAGTTAGAAATGTTGATTTTTGAGGAGGGAGGATAACCGGAGAACCCCAGCTTACCTCGATTACGCTTACGTTGCAACTTCCACTTTCCTTAAGTCTTTACTTGATGCGAGCTCAGAGATTGGAATAAAAATTAAGGTGACACAGTTTTCTGTTTTTCCGAGAGTTATAGAACTAGGTCCGATCATTCAGGCTTCAGGCTTTGAATGGCTGTGGTTTTTTAAGGTGCTGAACTCTCCAATGCTCCTTTTATTGCCGCAGTTAAAATTTAAGGAAGCGCGGTCCTGTTGCATAGCAACAAACTTGACCCACTTTTTACCATCAATTGCATCTATCTTAAAAACCAAGTCGGTGAGCCCATTTTTATTTTGATAAAAACTCTGCGGAGTAGATTTTGCTTAATTTTTTTTTTTAAAAAATGGAAATTTTGCACATGCACTCCACTCTTACTGTTGAATAACAAGATTTCTGCATTAAAAAAAGTAGGGTAGCCGGCCCCGTTTTTAAGATATTAGCTTTGTGAAAAAGGAATTGCTTGCGCGCGTTCTACGCGCAGCGCTCCAAGCCATGGCGAGTGGAAAAAATATTTGGCGACTAAAATTCTGGCGAAAGTCGCCAATTGGCGATCTACAGATTTAAAGAGAAACTTACTCGAAAAATTATCAAAAATACCTGACGAATTTAATCAATAGTACAAGTGGCGGCATCACCTGTCTTTCGAATGTGTAAACTGAAAATGAGCTGCGGCTCAAAATGGCAAATTTGATCGCTTCGAAGGGGTTTTGCGCACCATTGGCAATGTTACCCGGTCTTAGCAGCTTTGTAATGTTGAAATAAATCGTTTTTGCTACTAAACAGTCTCTTCTTTCTCTTTCTCTT
>Ga0126343_10000193_pt1 | contig 20246 bp, 18 predicted proteins | sample Cyp2metagenome_FD_92531 | JGI IMG/M metagenome (GOLD analysis project Ga0126343, IMG submission 92531) | Coral microbial communities from Lord Howe Island, Old Settlement Bay, Australia - Cyphastrea 2 metagenome | ecosystem: Host-associated > Invertebrates > Cnidaria > Coral ...
TCCCATGACAGTTGCGAAGACTGAACTGAACTAATCTTTTCGAAAGATCAACGAATCAACCATTTTTTCCCGCTGTGCTTTTTCCTCTAAACACAAGAAACACGTTTGATTTCTCTTGTTATCGCCTGATAAAATCATGTGGCTTCTTGCACGGCTGCACATCTCGACGCGAGAAGTTTTGTAGTCTCGTGAGTCAATTTCTTGGGTATTTTAGCTCTTTTCTATAGTTCTCGTTCGCTCTATATCACAAAAGTCACGGCATTGTTTGGTATTATCTCCTTTCTCTAGCCCTGACTGGATCTAATTCACAGCATTGTTCAGTAGTACTATCGTAACTTCTCTCTAGCCGTGGCCTACTCTTTGAAATGATGATGAGGATGATGTTTTTAGCGGTCATTCTGTGATAAAGAAGTTGATAACAACGTGTTCGCCTATGATTGGTCAGTTCTGCAGTGTCAACTGATAAAGAAAGGTTATATTGATCCATCAAAATCTAAGACTTGCTGAAGAGTTCAAAACAGTTTTGAGCCACCTTGTGCTGTTTTTGTATGAAAAGGAACGAATAAGTTTGCAGGTAGAAAAACGTATGGAAGCACTAAAATATGGGAAACGACTGCAAGTAGAATAAAAGTGACAATATTGAGGGATTGTGCCATCTGGGTAATTTTAAGTCTGCAATATCCGCGATATAAATATGAAATTAGTAACAGGAAAAGATAGCTCCAGTACATCCCCCTTAACGCTCAGATAATTAGAAGTCCATTATTCGGAACATTGATCTCCTGATGATGATCAAGCAACCTTTCTCCAATTGATTTTTATTATCAGAAACTTGTCGCCAGCTAGGTTCAAGTACAAGGAAAAGAGCCCTCCGAAAAAGGACCATACTCGGGAGAGCTCAGGAAGTAAAGCCTTGCCTCTAGCTGCCTCGCGGAACCCAGTCATAACATAGTTACGTCAGTGATTGATGTCACATTGCTCACTAGATGGAAACATTTTTGCTAATCAACAGTTTTTTTTAAAAATCATACATTTAATATTTTTAACTACACAATTACTGACATGACTTTCCATCCCATAAGGGCTGGTTACAATGCTAAAAATAGTTTACTTACAATACAGTATTAAAAGTACTTAGATTACTTACTCACAATGTTTACTTACACTACTAGCAATACCTGTCAATACTTGTATTTCTCGTTTAAAAGTTCTTGCTTGTTTTCGTCACTCCGTAGGAACTGCTACCAGTTGCGTGGTATTTCACTGGACGGCTACACGCGCCTCCTGGCTCCCTGACCCCGTTTACTTCTAGTAGTGGCCTTTAAACTGTTTGCAATATATTCATCCCATATGACATTAAGGCGCTTTGCATGAGAGAGCTGAGATTAAATGTAGGGCAGAAAGGACTGTCTTGAGTATTCTGCAAATGTCTTTTCCGCTGCAGGCTTGATCATGTTTACTACTACTGATCCATCGATGATGATGGCGTCGATTTCCTGGGGCATCTTCGGTTGTGGAGTTGTGAAGGACTGGAGACATTCTGCTAGTTCCGACTTCTTGTGAGGTAGGTGCAACTGACCATCCTCTGACAGCGACGGTGGACAACTTTGATTTTCATGCAGGAAAAACTCATCCAGGTTTCCTTCACTCGTCTGGCAAGAGATGAATAACCTTGAAAAGAGCAAGCAATCATTCCTTGCAGATGACAATTGCTGCTTGGTCTTTGATGCCACGTTTGACGCAGGGTCGTTAAACACACGAAGATTGTTCCCCTTTATTGAGTCATACAGAGACTTGCTTTGCTGCATCAAGCATTCAGCTATGAAAGAGTCATACTGTGCCTTTCCAACCTCTTCTACCTTCCGCAGTTTTGCCAGTGCATCCGAACTCATTATCTGCTTGGTATTTGAGGCTAAGAGATCGTTGGTTTCCTCCATGAATGGGTTGCCCATTTCTTCAATCGTTCTGGTAAGTGCTATATTATCTCTATAAAACAGCGATTGCAAACTTCTCGTATCCTCATGGTGTTTTTCACTCTGCTCAGTCTCCGTGCATTCAGTTACCATGCTGGACTCAAACTCATTGATTATTCTAGCTATCTCCGGCCCTGATACCATCCCCCGACGAAGAGCACTCAGATTTTCTGTTAAGCCCACAGCTCCACCCTCTCCTCTCACTAGAGCGTTGTTTTGTTCATTAGCTTGGTCTATTGAAATAGCTGAAAAAGGCTTTGACGTCTTCCTCACAGCAAACTTTCCCTGCTGGAATTGAACATTAACATCTGGCGCTACATCATTCAAACGGTACATATCTCTTAGGTGAATTGGTAACCATCTAGCATAACTCGTATGGTCCAGCGAAAAAAGCCATGGAACCATTTTCGAAAGTACGTCAATGTAGAGCTCAAAATTGGCCTCTCGAAATGACCGTACAAACGCCAGTAGCATTAGTTCCAGTTGAAGTGTGAGGTATCAAAAGTGGAACTGTGGAAAAGAAGCTATCTTCTTCAGGGACCAATCACTGAATGACACGACATCAACTTCTGGCTCTAAACTCTCTTTATAGCTTGTGTATGACTTGGTTAGAAGCACATAGAGACTACTTGCTGTTATCTGATGAGCACGACGTGTACGGGTGACACTTGTGGCCTTGAGGAAAGAGTCTGCAGTACCTGCGAATGCGATGTTAGCTTCTGTTAGAGCGGCCGTCCATCCACTTTCCTCTAACCACCCTCCAATAGCTTTCAGAAAGGCCATTTCAATGTGAAGCTCCCCAAACATGATAACAAATCGCCTCTCTCCATATCGTTCTGGGAAATTCCATTGAATCTGCTTAGCTACTGCGTACAATGGCTGATTCATGCCTACTACTGGAGTCTGACCGTAGTTAAGGTAGTCTACGCACGCTTTGATGATGTTCAAGGAATGGCATATGATAGCAGCTGATTTCGCTTGGTCAGGAAAGAGGGGCAACAGAGATGATATCGCAGGCTCAGGGTTTTTGCCTTCTTTTCCATCTTGGTTTGAATGATACACTGACCATTAAATGCATTTTTTCTGTGGCAGACCCTGACTAGCATTTGAAATCGTTTCTTTCACCTCTTCCAACCATTCAAATTCTTCTCCAATTGCTTTTGCAACAATCTGACCACTTCCTCGCATGTCACCTTGCTCCACAGGCACAGAAGGATTCTTACTAGGAATTAAAACCGGGGGACTTGGCTGTAGGACTCTGGTAATTCAGAAACTGACTTTGTACCAGTGGAAGTAGCCTGGTGAAGGTATACTCTGTTCCTGCAAAATCCTGGAACTTGAGCTGTGGGTTGCTGAAAAAGCGATACCCCTGTGCCATGAAACGAGTCATGGGCAGTTGGCGAGCTTGGGTTATGGTCAATGTTATCAACGGCAGATGATGTAAACAACCCCTTACGAAGACTTGGTGGGCACACAACATCATCTTGTTGGTACTCACGGCAATTAGAGTTTCTCGGGTCTGTTGACATGGTGAGCACTCTTTGTCGTACGATATCGACAATCCCAATTCATGTAGCTTCTTTACAAGATCACGGCTGCGGGTTTTAGCGTGAAGCGTTAACCCAATGTAGATTGGAAGGGGTACCTCTCTTGCTTTATTATGGCGTTCTCGTTTGCGATCTCCATCCCGACGACGAACAAAGCTATTATATTGCAGCAACTGAGAAATGCTAAGTCCTGCTTGGGATTTTGCACAAGAAGAAGCTTGTGTCTGTATGCTGGGTCCACACAGAATCATGTTAACTAAAGCTAGCAATGATGTTGGTATAGACTCAATCTGGCAGTTGGAGTCTAAAAGACCATTAACTGTGCTTTTCAACTCTAGCATATCTCTCTGGATAATTCTTGCTGATCAGGCTAGATGAATTGCTTCATCGTCGCAATCATCTCTAAACACTTTACTTACTGCTAGTGCAAGATCTTCCTTGAAACCAAGGAAAATGTCACAGCCTTGTTTTTAGGCCTCAAGCCCAGGAATGTGGGATAAAAGTCGCGTGGTATGGACACGGGCCCCTGTATCTGCACCCAATTGCTCCATCCACGAGGTATAATTACTACCTAGATCAACCAGTTTGAATACGGTAATTAAAGCACTAGATTCACGAGCCTCTTCAATGTAGGTGATACGCTCTGCCAGTGCAATGCCTTCAAGCTGAAATTTGGTATCAGTGGCCTCGTCTTTGCAAACTGTTTCCGCTGTCTGGTACAGCGACCTTATACACGAAGAATGATAGCTTGCTTCTAAGGCCGCCAAACCACCGGCACTCAATTTGGCTAACAGCTTCTGATCTTGAAGAGCAAAGGCACATTTCCGGACACGAGCATCCAATTCAAAAGTGCAAACATTATGGAGGGAATTTTTCAAGGCTCCAAGCCGATCACAAAAAAGGCAACTCTTCTCTGAGTCATCTACCTGTGAGGAGGTTGAGGCACTAGATCGGGTATATTTACTGTTGATTGATTCATCTGATGTTGGAGCATGCCTTTTTTTGGCTCTGTTGAGCTTAGTCGAGTTGAAGAGCAAATAACAACTCTTATGCCATCGGACCTTGTAACGCACCAACGTACATTCTATTCCATCACCTTCATCTACTCTAGGTAAGTTTATTTGAACTGGTATACATCCCAGGTGATTAAATTGCTGAATGTTTTCTGCAAGGGTCTTGTAACCTGCCCCAACATCTGACCTCTTCGAGTCTACAGGGCACTGAAGTGTCGCGGCCTTACTCTCTTGACATACAACACAGAAATTCCGGTCAGTCTTTGAACTTGCTAACTTTTCGTTCATCGTTTGGCTGTGAATTTAATTGAAAAATACCAGACAAATGATTTCCTGCCAATCACTTTATTCATCCTACCATTGACATGAACACTTTAAGAAATAAAATTCATTCAAACATACTCGATCAGACCTAAATACTTTAATTGAAATGGATGAAAGTGGTCATCGAATGAAGTAAAACTACTCACAATAAATATTTCGACTTGAAGGACTAAACATTAAGGAAAATGATGCTCGAGCTACCTTGGTCCGGCATCCTGCTTTACGGCCTTTGAGGAATTGATGCAATTGTATATCTGCTTCATTTCTGGATTAGCCTTTGTATGAGAATGATGCAAAACTCTTTACTTAAGGTATTCATTATCATTTTATTCAGTTCTTCTCTGTTTGCTTTCATTTAATACTTAATTGGATGCTGTTTTTCTTTTTTTTTTATCTGCCTACCAGCAGTAACAAGTTAAATTAATTTGAAAATTGAAAATAAAGATGTTACTTACAGCTAAAATAGCGAAGCTGATGGTCACAACAAAATGGCCGCCCCTGCATGCCAAAACTTAAGGCCATGCAGTACTATGGGTAACTGAACCCGTCTCTCCCGGCCAATTTGGTTTGAGCAGAAATACTCAATGTTTTGACACTGTGAGGACTTCTTTTAGACGTTTTACCTATCCTATATCTATCCTATATTAGTATATAACAAAACCTCAATGCAAGCTGACCTAAACATTAAACAGAAGTAGTCTACAGGAAACTAAATAGATGTCATAAATCATGAGATAGGGCTTGTTTTTTTAAAGTATTCTTGTTTCTTGTATAAGCATTAACTATCAATATAAGTATAAGAGAGCACATTGCTCGATCACTCTCAACCTTATCAGATTTATGATATTTTCGTTCACTTCCGGTTTTGCTGTCATTGTGAAATATAGGATGTATTTCCCGTGTCTTTCGCTTTTGTTCTCCCTCAACATTGAAATAAGACGCCTTATATTTTAGATTAAGACAAAACCTCTTTCCAGGGCGTTTTGATCCGGCCCTTTTCTAATAACTTGCGGTAATTTTACATTCTACTTCCAGCCTTTAACACCTTTAACATCCCACTGAGTACATTTTCACAGTGGCTCCATATCAGATTTTAATGAGCATAAAACATTACCCTAGGGTTACACCAAATTTCACGCTTTTAAGCTAAAGTGCACAATTCATGCAATATTCTGAACATAATCGCCTAACTATTTGTTACTGTTGACACCTACAGGTAAGGATGGAATTGCCTTACTGGTCTTCTTAAGAAGTAATTTTAAGACAACTGTGTTGGTTGCGATGTCTCTTTCATCTTCGATTAGTCTAGGAGAGAATTATAACAATTTAGTTCAATTCACTGTCAGAGGCTACCTGTGCTCATATTGTATAAACCGCTCTAATATTTGCTCTTCAAAATTAAAATAACATCTGTGATAAAAAATATCAATGCCTATCAGTTATTATATTAAAATGTATAATCTCTAGTGATAACTAAAAATTGCTCCTATTAAGAAAACCGCCCCTCTCCTTAAAAAACTCTTTTGTCAAACAATCCCTCCCCTCCATAAAAGATAGAAAACTGACTAGCGTATATGCTTATACTAAATACTGAAGACTTGACCTAAATTTGCATACAAACAAGATTTGCCTTTCAAAGCGTCAGTGTCCAAAGTAATTGTTATATCTCTATAATAAAAGTAAGTTCATATCCATTCTTTCAGATTGTAAGAAATATTGAAGTTTGAGTACAAAGACTTTTGGAGAGGAAAATCAGCCAAATGTTCTACAATCCACAACTATTCTCTTCATAAAAAAATTAAGAGACATACAGGCCTTTCTTCAAAACAGCCAACCTTTGCTTTTTTGGGGGGCAGGAGAGTCAAGGTCAGATCTGCAGAGGACAAGTAGAGAGACATTGATCAATTTACATGTTTTATTAGAAATTTACCATCATACCAATTGTTACAACCTAGGTATCCACAACCCCTATCCAAAAAATCCCCTTTGAAAATAAAAATTTAAACTCAATCACCCATCTTTATGAAAAGCCCATGAATAATAAAATGCTACTTGAAATGGTAAAAGTAAAAGAAAAATAGTATTCATCATTGAACAGCAGGTGGCCAGATGTTCATAATTGAATTTGTTCAAAAGGTCCTTGTTGTAATGTCCAAGTATCTCTAAGGTTTGGTAACGATGAAATCTTAATTATAATGAAGGGTACTGCTAGTAGTCAGATAAGGTTTCTCCCATTTTGAGCATGTGGTCATGCATTGTACACCCTACCAAAACCATATGCTAATAATATTCAGCACCTTGTCATACTATAAATTATTTTTAGCTACCTTTCTGGTAGAAAATCCAAGGTTTTAGTCACAATATCTCTGTCCTGCTGATCCCTGAAGAACAGCAACAACAACAGCAACAACAAACAAACAAACAAGGGAATTCACTTTTTCAAAGTCCAGATTCAGAAAACGGCTTTCACACCTTTTACAAAAGAAAGCAGCTCACCGAGGTAAAAGAGTATTATTTTTATGCTTTTTGGAAGGTGAGCTCATTTGCTCCATTTTTTGGTTAACTATTTCCAAAGATTCATCAGATTTGTCACTTTCCTGTAAAATATCAACAAAAATTGAAATTAATACTTGAAAGTTTAGTATTCGCGAAATTGTCCAAGGCTCAAAAACACATTTTAAGTCACTCTCATCATTCCATCACTAATTTCTATGATCTCTCGATCATCCTCGTCCTCTGACGCTGAATGTACGAAAACTAAAATATTAGATGTCATTTCGGACACAAAAGATGTAAAGATGGGAAAGGACTGACGAGATCACAGCTGGATTATAAATGCAAATCTTAGCTCCCAATCTCCCATCGTCGCATCTCGTGCAAGAGGAACGACGCCCCTCGTTGGTACTGGTAAGCGGAAACACCAAGATGGCGGAAAACGAAATGGCGGAAGTCAATGCAACTTGAAAATTACAAGTTTTGCGAAAATTGTCCGAGTAGCTGATCGCTAAAAAGTTCTTGATTCCTCTCGGGAATACTAAACAAGAGCAAGGAAATGCGTTGTGGGAGGGGGACACCTTCTTTCAAGCTGAAAGCTGAATCGAAGGAAACTAAACTGCGAAAGAAACGGTGGTATGTATCACGCGTATTGTGTCTGCTCTTAAATTTATTATTGTTATTTTTTTAATAAAAAAATTGAGGGTTCCAGAAGAGGTTCCAGAAGGGGGTCCAGGTTTTCTCTACACCCGAGATTAATAAACGCTTTTATTAAATGCAGATTGCATGTCCTTTTTATAGCGACCCACAACTAGCCGGTAAATGTAGCTACTAATCAGTCGCTTTTTTTCTTTATTTGCGTTTTATGGCAGTACTGTGATTCTTGTCACTCTCGTGTTTATGATGATTGTATTTCTAAAAAATTAAAGGTTGTTAAGACGTGTGCAACTTCATGGGTTTGATTTTTAAGTATAATGTGTTATTTGAAACTGTGTACTTAGTATCTCAGGTGATGATGACTTATAGTTTGGCTCTTACTTTTATCTTTGCCAAGATGGGTTAAACAGTTACTCTGTTTTCTTTAGCATATGCTTATTGCCATTATTTATTATGTTTTGTCCTGCTTTATCATCATCGACCTTAATAAATATTATTGACGGCCTCTAGTATTTGGATTGACACATATTTTGAATACTGTACCAGTGTGACCATGCATTGACCAATCGATCTAAGATGTCATTATTAGCTGAAAGCATCATTCTTGCCGTCTCTGCAAAATGATTATAATCAAGTCCACCAGTTCCAGATCTTTCTCTTGGCAGTACTCTGTCAATATCTTGTTTATTGACATTGTTTTTATATTAATTTGTGGCAGGGTGACGTGGCAGGGGTCACGGCCAATTTTGTATTGTTGTACTAGTCTACTGGGATATTTTCAGCCCATTTGTGTAGAACATCTGATGGGTAATTGCTGTCCAATAGGCTTATTCATGATCACTGAATACAGCAAATGTCTTCATCGGTCTGGGTTCCAGTTTTAAATCTATTCAAAAGTTCAGTAGACGGTTGGTCATTTTTTGCCTCATTATTTCTGTTAGCTCAATCATCTCAAAGGTGACAAAGATTAAAGCATTATTTGCATAATTATCCAAAACTAATTTTCTTTGAATTGAAGGTAATTAATATAAATCACCAAGGGCAATAATACTTATACCAGCAAAAAGCTGTGAGTTCTTAGTATCAGATATCTCCTTTAGTTGTTGATGAATATGGAGGAGAGTAGTGTTATAAACCATTAAAATTTCGTCTATTATTATTTTCTTCAGCTCATATAGTGGTAATCTCATTTGTGTTTTTTTTTTTGGTCAGACATTAATTGCAGGTAGAACATCACCTGTATTTTTAGGTATTGCTAATGCTGTGTTAATGGTTGTACCATCAATGTTTATTGCTGCTACACCAGTAGATGTGGTTGGTAAAGCTGTTGGTTTCTCGAGATTTATTGCAGCATGCCTATAGGATTTTACTACAGCGTGGTAGATTATTTTAATTAAATCAATTTTTCTAGAACCACCACCTCCAGTCATAAACAAATATTAAACTGCTTCATCATTTTGTGACTTCAGGCTTTTGAGGTTTTTCATTTTAGGCCTAGTGCATGAAAGCACCCTGTTGTAAGCTTTGCATTGTATTTTAGATAGTGATCTAATTGATTTACATAATTGATCATGAGATATTTTTGTTGGCTGATTATACATTATTATTGCTGATGAACTGCGTTTCAGTAGTTTGGGAATTTGTAGCAAGCTCTAAGGGTACTTGTTAATTGAACACCTCACTAGTACTGATGATTCATCTAGTTGTATTTCAGTACGTTCTCTTGATCATATATAGGGTCATATGAATGTATCACAGTGCCATACTTGTTTCTTAGCCACTCTAGTTGTTCTGCTACTAGTAAATAGCTGATAAAGAGGATCTAGTGTGCAGCAAAAGTTGTCTAAACTATGGAAATGGCAATAAGAGAAAGATTTGCGGCCAATCATCGCGGTAAAATTCTAAACAGGTCCTGCAATTTAAAGCGCACTCAAGGAACCCATTTCAGTGCTGCATTGTTATGGCAAATTTTCAACCAATCACAACTGGTAAAAGTCAGACCGCATTACCAAAATCTATAAGAGCCGAATGGAGTTAAACTAAGCATAAGACCCAAGTACGCATTGCGGACCTATTTTTGCTGTGTTGTTAGGGATAAAATTACAAAAATATTTTACTTTACCAAGAGTTTGACAACAATTTAACTTTTTTTTAATATTACTTTCAAGATTCACACTCAGGTTATTCTATACATATTTGCTACTTAATAAAAGGAAATGGTTCTGAATTTCACAAGATCATGACTAAAAATACTGAATGACAAGGCCAAGTCAAGATATGACAGTGCTTGGCGAAAGTTAGCACTAGTACTAAGCAAGGGCTAGGCACGAAGCATCCAGATATGTCAAGGATTGAACGCTGATGACATTCAAATTCCTTACGATAAAAACAAGGACAAAGTGTCATCATTGGTAAAAAGTCACCAAATCACGTGTAATTCTGTCAATATGAATTTTATAAGAAAAGCTATCAGTCAGTGTTACAGTAAGGATAGGTAGAGACCGGTGTACCACTGAAGTGGTAAAAATAGAAAGAACCGCAGTTTTTCACTATAATGTTAGTGGTACGCCAACAACAGTTTGAATCCCAGTAGCTCTCAAGGAAAGCAGAAACAGTCAATTTAAACAGGGTCAAAGTAAAAACTCACCTTGTTCAATTGTGCATGCGTGTTGGTATTTAAAATACATTCCTATACAGAAAGGGAATAAAAATGATATTTTACACAATTACTATTTATCAAGAAAGGCATCTTTTTCAAAACCTGGGGCTCGTTAGGATCTAAGAGAAGCCAGTTAGTTACTGCCACAGTAGCGGTAGGAGCAGCCTGGTGTACCACTAAAGTGGTAAACATAGAAAGAGCCACAGTTTCTCACTTCAATGGTGGTGGACAAGAGACAGCAGTCTGAATTCCAGTGAAAGCAGACCTGCCTGACGACTTTGCCATCAGCCACTGTAGGATGTCCACCATTTAACCAGCCGGTTGCATGGGCGTTACACCTGTTTTTCGGTGGACATGAGGTAGGCATTCTAGTACCTGCAGCACCTTGGAAGCGATACCAACCATTGAAGTTGTTGTCACACAAAGGGGTCGTCGTGCCGTACGTGGTTTTTCGGTCACCGTTGGTCAGACTTGAGTAGCTTGTACATCCTGTGACTAGAATCGAAAGTTAAGATTGTTAAATCAGTTAATGCAGCCTCAACGTAAATTATCCACACTTGTATAAACATATAAAGTTTTAAGTGTCTCATTAACCCAAGGTAGGATACACTACCGAAAAAAAAAAAACACATGCAACAAATCTGATATTTGTTTCACATCGCCCTTATTTGAAAACCAAACCATTACACCGTGATTGTGTTGATGTAATCTATTTTTTTTTCGCCAGGATGTATCTTTCTGAGATATTATAGCAAGAAACATTTCGATTGTATTAAAATCGAACGACCAACATGAGCCATCAATCATAAGAAGCAACACGAAAAGGCTGATGAAACGATAGTTGATCGTTGAGAAAAATAGGATTTTCCAGTATACCTTACGAACGTTCAAATAAATAGCCAAGTGAATACAACTGCTTCGAGAAATGTTGTCCAACAAAAGCCTACGCGACAATGTCGAAGGGTATTATAGGTAATGGGGGTTCATGGTCTAGCTTGGTTAAGGCCTTAGGTGTTTCAACGTCATGGAGGGAAACAGCACAAACAAATGAATTTATGCCTTATCTTTTCTTGTTGGTAAACACCATGAACCTCAATTAATCAACGCCAAACTCTTTCTACCCATAATACCAATCGGCATTGTTGCGTACGCTTTTACGTTTTTGAGGTACAATTTTTGTCGAAACATCTGTATGCTATAGCCTGTATGATTAGCCGCGTTTTATTACACAAAGGAATGGGCAAGGTTTGCCACACAGCAGATTTAAAAAGGAAAATCTTCTTTTAACTTTTGACGATATATATAACTGAGTTTGTCACTTATATTAAAAAAAGTAATGTAAAACATGATAGCTGTACGATTGAGATCGCCAGACTTCTTCTTAATGAAGCTGTCAACACCTTGGGTTGCATATGGATATGTTTTCTTAAAAAGATATATAGATTTAGGCCAGCCTAAAAGCGTAGCTCCTGGGCCGGTTGTTCAGAGTCCGATTAACTAATTCAATGAATCCCATTTGGTATCATGCAGTAGTACTAAGGTAACTCAAGGGACAGGATGGCTTAGAACCCCCCAAAAATCCACTACTGGCCAACATGAACCATGCGAGGCCCTCAACCATGACAGAGGGTCGTACGGGGGGAGGGGGCTAGAGTGTGGGGGTTTCTCTGGCAGGGATTACGAACGGAAAAAGAAAAAAAAAGATAGAGGATCATGGATCACGGATAAGTAGTGTTTGAAGAAAGTAAAATTCCGAATGGCTAAATCCAGGTTATTGCAAATCGTATATCTAAGTCACTCTCGATCAGACAACTCTAACCACTTGGAAGACTTATGTCTGAAAATCACGTAGAGGAATGAAGTGGTAAAATCACGAATATCTGTTTATTCAAGTTCTTCATAATTCAGGTTCTTCACGGGTTATGCAAAACCTTCAGGTCACGAATCACGACGAATAAATTCCTAAATTCACGTTTCACGGAAAATAAAATCAACTAATCATGCATTGCGAGAATAACATTCTGCGACCCTCATGAGAAAGTCAATAATCACCTGGCTATGCCTAACATTGGGCTCTACTAAATCTTACTGCTATAGAGTGAATGCCACTAAATGCCGTAGAGTATTTAGGGATTCTATGGGGAATCAATTTCTGCCGTCTCAAAATTAAGAGGCTATGACGATAAGCACAAGCGAATTCGGTGTCTCTCAAAGTACTGTGTCTTCTCATTTAAGACTCAATGAGGGAATTTTGAAACAAGACTTTTGAAATATTATGTCCTACACAGTGTAACATTTTTTATTGGTTTGTATTGGTTTACATGCAGTGGCGGAACGGTCGAGAACAGTACATGTTGTTCGTCCTTCTTAGCAATAAATGTTCGCTTAGATAGACTACCAGAGATTCTTACTCAAGGTGCTCCGCCATTATATGTCCGCTAATTGAACTACTTTTGAATATCGTTACCTGCTTCACATAGTTTTCCATCAAATCCTGGTGTGCAGCTGCAGTTGAATCCGTTCACTCGGTCTGTACAGGTCCCGTTGTTCTTACAGGGATGACTTGCGCAGTCATCGATATCTGTTTGAAAGGGATAACAGTAGTATAGTATTTGGGGTCACCAGGACATTTTTCAATTTAGTGTGAAATTTGCGTAAAAAATTAATGTACACTACTTTGTGTACATTAAAGATGCGTACACTAAATTTAGTGTGACATTTAGTGTACACTAAAGATGTGTGAAATATTTTAGTGTGAAATTTAGTGTACACTAAAGATGCGTGAAAAATTTTAGTGTGAAATTTAGTGTACACCAAAGATGCGTGAAAAATTTTAGTGTGAAATTTAGTGTACACTTAAAATTTATCCAGCGTACGCATAAAATTAACGCATCTATAGCGTACAATCAAAATTTATCCAGCGTAACGCATAAAATTCACGCATTTAATCACACGGTAAACTTTACTGTTGTGAGTAATCTTTGTGAGTAAACTTTGTGAGTAAACTTTGTGAGTAAACTTTGTGAGTAAACTTTGTGTAAAATTCTGATTAATTGAATCATCATGATCACGCTCTTATTGTTTAAATACAATACCTCATCACGTGAAAGACAATAGAAACATTCCCAATCTCCCTCGAAACTAAGGTTTTTTCTGTTTACAACCAGACCTGCTAGTTCCTAGGGAGATTTGGAATTTGCGTTGGCGTCATGATCTATATTAAACCATGACTGCCACGCACGTTTAGTAATTTGTCTAACTTCACGGTTGTTTGACTTCACGGTTGTTTGACTCCCACGCACGTGTCGTAATTTGTAAAACAATACCAGTCTAATAACTAACTCTCTATGACAATAAGGCATTTCCTGTTTTCCTGACAATGACACGCTCACTGCGTTTGCTTGTGCAGTAAATTATTTGACTTTGCCGAACGTAGTTTAAGCGATTTTTTGAATGAACAAGCTTCCAAAACCACTTCCACTAAAGAATCCGTTGTGCAGGCTTATTCCGGTAAGTGTGTTAACTTCTGTTATACTCCTTAGGAGTTCTATTATGCATTACAGCAATATATCTATCATTACTGCCATTATCATTCCCAAAAATGCCATTTAGTGTTGCACCGGGTACCTCTAAGATTCTAAATACGATGAAGACATTTAAGTTATTTTTACCATTCAGATTGTAATCAACAGTTAAACATTTTTTTGCCCTAAAATATAAATAGCTAAAATTGAGGTCATCATCAGCTGTAGGTTTCCTACTTTCTGTATTCTGAATTGCATCATAAGAAGTAAAAGTTATCTTTTTATCAGGTAATTTACCTATTTTATCTCCATTATTAAATTGATTATTATCTAGGTAAAAAACACATATTAAAGAATTTGTGTAACCGTGCTCTGCAATTGCATTATTTAATTGACTATTAAAATATTTTTTTAGACCGGTATCTACTTTAGCGATTTCTGCTGTTACATATTTTGCAATAGTAGATTCCATGTCATTTAGTTGTTTGACGTTGATAGCATCACCAATTTCAGTCCCATCTCCAAGGTCTTTAATTTCTTTATTATTCATATTGAGTAAGTTATTAATAGATAAATAATGTACATTTATAATATCATGTTTATTCATATTAATATCAGCTTCAAATTTCACTACTTTATTTTGGATAAGATAGACTCGCTCCCAAATACCTGAATCGCCATCATTTTGATGACCAGATACTCCATAGACCACAACATAAAGGGTTGTCACCGGATCATAAGACACTCCACTTTTATTTTTTAAGGTTATGTCAATATCTAAGTCAATGATGCCGATGTTACCGTATTTATGAAAATTAATGATAGTCCTACTATGATCAGCAAACTTACTTGTATTTTTACGTGAAATATTTAAAGGAGTAGAGACAGCATCAACAACGACTTCATTTTTGTCTATTTTAGACTCGTTGAAGTACATTTCAAAAACTAAAGTATATTCACCTAAGTCAATGGCTTTTAAATCTATACCAATTCGAGTGCTGTAATAACCTTTTTTACTATCATAGTTAATATTGAATTGATAGGTCTCTTTGTGAATTTTGTAAAAATCTTTATGTACTCTTCCTACTTTAGTAATTTCGGAGTCGTCTTCTTTAAACATATCGTTGCCCATCACAAAAGAGAAGAGGTTTTCTCCATTATTACTTTTAATATCTAAATATTCTGATTCTTCAATTTTTTTGGCAATCAATGCACTGATGGTGGTATTATCTGAGACTGTGTTATGAACGAAATTAACATTGGCTGCATAATTTGGATTTCATGGTAGAGGTTCTTTCAAATTTGTTATGTAATGATTGTCCATATTTAAGTCAACTTCCATTTTGTCAGTAGCGTCAATACGACTCAAACTTTCACTTCCAATTTTGTTAATTAATGCTTTTAAGAGGGCTATCTGGTTAGGAAAATAACCAGAATTAATAACTTCATTATCTTGTGCAGGTTTTGCAGATTCATTTTCAACAAAAGGTTTAATATTAATTATAGTAAATAATTTACCCAAGTTAAGATCTCCCTGCATACCCCAAATACTTGATATGGGTAAATATAAAGATTTAGAAGCACCGACTGTTAGCGCAGCATTATCTGCAGAAGAACTTCTGATTCCAGTAATAGTGTGATCACCTATGTTTAAATTGCCTGTCATCGCTCGTGAGCCATCTAATTTTAACAGGTCTTTTTCAAGATCATCAACATATTTTTTGTTAGATGAATGACTATCTTCAGTAGGTTCTGCTAGACCCTTTATTTTATTATCATTCATATTGTCATCAAAATATAAAATTTGATCTCTCAATTGAACACCATCTACATCGAAAACCTTGTGATCAAAAGCTGTACCTTCTTTACCTGCGATGACACGTGAATAAAATAAGAATCTTAAAGAGGGGTTGTTATAACTAGAACCATATTTGAAAAGTAATTTCTCCTGGTTTTCCATTTGAAGAGAACTTAATAAAGGCTTTACTGTGTGTTGTTTGGTAATCATGAGAAAAAGTAATAATTTCATAGTTGTCATCCCCGTGAACCTGTTGAATCAGTGTTTCATTATTTAAGAGAATAATATTAGAAGAGGAAGGAATAGTAGCTGAAAAGGTTTCAAAGACCGCTGTATAGGTACCAGCAGCCAAATTATTAGTCATACGGAGACAAACCCAAGCTTCACCATAATATCCTGGAGCCTTCTTTTATCACTCCTAGTAAATCATGATGGTTATGGTTAGGAATGTTGATGTTACTTTGCACAGTCAATTGTGCATGGTCACCGTAGTTTTTAAAAAATGTAAAACTAGGTTGCAAATGATAATTATTTTGGTGACTATCTGTATAACTCTTTAACTGAGCTAAATTGACTGCATGGTCATCAGCTGTAGCTTTAGCTAAATCGGTAATTTCTTTATTATCTACTGAAAGGCTCTCTAAGAAAAATATTTGATTAGGATTAGCATTAAAAATATCATGATCAAAATCAATTTCGTAAAAACCTTCGATGACACGATGAAAAAAATCGACATTTAGCTTTATTATGATCAGAATAGCTAGACTTATTAAAGATAAATTCACCATTAATAGAGCCTGGATTTCTAGTCACTTCGAATTGAAAAATAATTTTTTATAATGAGTATTAATGGTTATGGATTCAACTTTTTTCTAACATAGTTGCTATTTGCAGGAGTATCATAAATAAATATATTTGAATTATCATTAATAAATAAATTATTGTAAATACTAAAAAGTTAAAAAATGGCGGTATAATTACCTGCTTGTAATTGATTATTACTCATAATAAAGGTTTTCATAAAATACTGATTATAATAAAAATTCATATTAGCTTGATAAACTTTTCCATGTTGATGATATTTTATAAAAGAATTTGCCTGTGAACCAGAGATAATTAAATCAACAGTATAAATATTACCTCCGAAATTTCCTCTTGGATAAAAAGTAAAATTTGGATGTAAATCATAACTATCTATTGGTTTCAAGATGAATCTGATCATCAACATCTTGTTTAGTAGCAGCGTTATTACCATCAGTTGGTGTATCTTCCCTAGCATTTTCGCCGTCGACATATCCTTTCGTGGCAGCATCTTCATTATCGACTGGATTAGCTACATCAGTTAATCTCTTTCTGTCTAAATCAAAATTACCATCATCAGTGAGATTAAAACCAATACCAGGAAGCCCGGGATCACCTTTTTCACCTCTGCCGCTATCTGATTGAGATTGAACTTGACCATTACTATAACCCATATATATAATTAGTTTTCATAATTTTTGTGAAGACTCAGAAGATTGTGAAGAATCTATAAAGTAATCTGTATCATCAGAATCACTGCTTTCTAAAGAGTCACTTTATAGAAGTTTTTTGTATTCTTTTTCATAATCTGGCATATATTCAATAGAGAAATTTTTGTTAGATATTTTCATTGAAATTTTTTCTCATTGTCCAGTCTATTTTATCAATGTAAGCGAAACTGTAAGGCTCTCCTGAGGCTCTTAAAAATTTCTTTTTATCAACGTTGACTTCTTTACACATTCTGTTCGTCTCAGCTGCACTAGGAGAGTCAAAAATACAGAAATGTGAGCAATTTAGCCTAATATCTTTAGGGGTTAAATGATGAGATTGACTTAGGTAGATGACACTACAATTTTTATGACGACCACGAATAAAATATTCAATCGACGGCCTTTGATTTTTTTCACAAACATAGTCATCAAAGATAACTATTTTTTAGCTTTCATCGTCTAATTCTTCTAAAGGAATGATTCCATCAGTATTTGCTTCTACTACATTATACCTGCACTCTGCTGAAATAGGTGCAAAGGTTTGGAGTAGTCCCTGATATTTTGGCTGCGCAACATTTTTCGAATATAAGTAAATCTTATCATAGTAGAGACGATTATAAAGCATATGCATCAGAGTATTAGTTTTACCAGAACCACTTGGTACACATTAACATTCTAAAAGTATTGGATGGCATATAAGGTAGTAATCTCTGGAAATTATTATCTTCTTTTGTGTTATCATAATTAGGAATTCTCATCTATATACCTAATTATGAAAATTTCTAGCCTAGGCTAACAGTATGTTTGAAATTTTTATCGTTTATTATATCTCGTGAGATCTTTTGATTTTTTTAGTGCTTTCATTAGTAATTCAGAAAAATCTATTAAATCAGATAAGTAGTATTTTATAGTAGAATGTGTTGAAGGATGATACTCTTTCATCTCAATTTTATTTCTACTAATTCATTAAGATCCTTTAACCAGACTTGAACATCTTTTTGAAGCTTTTTAATGGTAATTAAATCTAAAATAAGTTCTTCAGTATCCAAAATTTCTTCAGTAAGTTCTTCAGTATCTAAATATTTTTCAGACATTTATATAACAATTTTTTTTTAAATTTAGAAATCGTTGTATTATGCTACATACTATAAAATTTAAAAAAATTAAAGTATAGATATATGAGTTTAAGGAAATGGAAAGAATTAGCAGAGAGTAAGGCAAAGGTAGGAAAGATGAAGAAACAATTATATAATCAAATTACTGCTGAAAGGGTAAAATCAAAGACTAGTGATGCAGCAATAACAAAATCTTTTAGGCTTGATGAAATCATAGAGGGGTTAAAAGGAAAACCTGGTCCTAGAGTGAGAAGAATGAGACCGGGAGAGAAAAGAGAAGAAGAGGGCATTGACTATGCACCAGAAGGAGATCCTTATGAGGACATGGATGTTGAAGGATTATTAAATCTAGATGATTATGTACCTCCCCAAGAGAAAAACAAATAGCTCCTAAACCACCAAAGTACCAAAAATTTGAAATGGATCCTGTTTATTGGCAATTAGACGATACTCCTACAGAACCACCACCTGTTTATGATGATTTGAGTATTGCAGAGGATAATGAGCCTCTCTCTATTGAAGCAACACCAGATAAAAAAGATTTAGAAGGAGAAGAAGACATTATAGAAGGAGAAGGAGACATTGTAGAGGCTAATAAGATTCTCGATCATGTAGATCTCCCTAATTATGGTGATGTTCAAAAGAGATTAGATGAACCTGAGATGACTACTACATTTCAAAGAAATTATCTTGATAAAGTCGTCAAAGACGCAGATAGGAGAAGAAGACAAGTAATTGGTATGAAATCTGCTGCTACTAAAAAGTTTAAAAAAGGTCTCATCAACTCAGCTGAAAGAGATAGAATACATCAAAATTCTGATAAATTTAGGTTAGAACTTAATGATTACATTAAACAATATAAATTTAAAAGCAAATCAATCAAAGGTTATGGTACCCAAAGACAGCGAGGAAAAGGAGTCTATTTTTATAATGATGCTAACGAATTACGAGAAAAATTAACTCTAATCATTGGTGAGCTGGAAGCAGGTAAATACTAACATTGAGATGAGAAACACAGGACAAAGTATCTTAGACGCTCTCTTAAGAGGTAAAACCAATAAGGGTCCGTAACAAAAATTAGTCAAAAAATATTTCAAGATCTAATATTTCCATTTCCATTTCCATTTATTTATTTTTTTCCATTAACCACACAAAAGATAAGCAAAAAAAGATAATAATAACGCAATACACTATAAATTTATAATAACTTAAAGACGATAACTTAACAAATTTAAAGTGGTAATGGTAAGGAAGCCTATATAGAAGCCGGGGGCTTATGAACTATAGGCTTCCTGACAAAATAAGGTAAATCATACAAATTATTGGGTCAACATGAGATATTAAAATGTATTATTTTAAAAATAAGAAGAAGAAAAAAAAAAAAACAAAACAAAAACAAAACAAAAAAAGGAAAAGAAGAGTAAATGAGAAGTATGTAGCTCAAAAAAGAGTATATTTGACTAATAAAGAAGGAATTTTTTAAGTCTTTTGCCAAACAGACGGATGCTCTCACTGTTTTGAATTTCAGGGCTTAACGAGTTGAAAAACTTAGGTCCTTGAAACCGAATTGAGAAGTTTCGAATATTAGTTCGACAGGGAGGTATGTAATAAAGGTTGCAGTTCCTAGTATAA
>Ga0126343_10000194_pt1 | contig 20154 bp, 8 predicted proteins | sample Cyp2metagenome_FD_92531 | JGI IMG/M metagenome (GOLD analysis project Ga0126343, IMG submission 92531) | Coral microbial communities from Lord Howe Island, Old Settlement Bay, Australia - Cyphastrea 2 metagenome | ecosystem: Host-associated > Invertebrates > Cnidaria > Coral ...
ATTTGGTTTGTATATTTTGGAAAGTATTAAAAAATATTTTTTGTTTTGATAAAGGGGTTGGTAATTTGTATTTTTTTTTTTTTTTTTTTTTTTAATTATATGGTAATGTGAATTGGTCACCGCAAAGAGACTCAAAAACTGACATTTCGAATCTCTTAACAGTGGCTAAATCATGTCATCTACCCAATTGATAAAACCAAAATTATCTCGTATTACAATTGAGGAGTATGGGGCTTTTTACGGTCAAAATTACTAACATCCATACATCGACGTTCATTCCCAAGGCATCTTCCTTTAGCCGACTTCTAGTCACTTCTATTTCCGCTTCATCTTTTATTTTTATTGATTATCTTTTACTTGTATACAGTCACGTACATGCACATACAAATGATTCAGGAAAGCCATGTTTGCTGCATGACATTGATGTAAGACATTCAAAATCAATGTATCCCATACAAAATTGATTTGTGCTAAACATCCATGTATGGATGTTTGTCATTTTGTCCATAAAAAAGCCCTGTAGAGTAGCAAAATGCCTTTATTGTTTTGATATTTATCCCTGTTCAGCCTAGTCTAAATACCATAGTTACATTAATCAGTCAGTACAAAAAAGGGCTGTCATTAAGACTTAGCACTTAGTGCTGATTCTCCTGTAGCCTTAATCTTCACACCCGAAACAAAAAAATTTGCTACCGGTATATAGGTACTTTATGGGTGCATTGTATGAGCTACATCCAAGTTCACCTTTAACAACAAAGGTTCATAGAACATACTCAGCCATAACAGGTGCTATGGGTCATGGATCTTAACGACAACCCTGTAAATAGCAGAAACTGGTGAGGACTTGAAAAGCAATTTTAGTTGTGCGTCACTCAAGTTCTTAGATGACATATAAGGTGTCTGTGTTTGTACGGCAGTCTGCGGTCTGCATTTTGCACCCAGTATGCATTTTATACCCGGTATGCAATCTGCTGTCTTAAGTCTACAGTCTGCATTTCGTACTAACAGTAGTACACTGTACATGCATGTATTTGATAATAATGATGGGGAGGTAAACACTATCACCCTTTCTCATTAAGTTAAAGGCTATGTCCGTAAATTAAATAATCAAACATTACATTCTCAATTGTATATTTCTCTCTGGCTCACAACGATGCAGGAATACTATGCATACTCACATCCAAAACCGCCAGAGCAGGCAACTGCACGATCTCTGAAGAAATCTCAGTCAACTTGTTGGAAGCTAAGATTAGTTTGGTGAGGTCTACCTGTTCCCACCATTTATCGTCTTCTGTACAATCCAGTGAAACACTCCTTGCCTCGGGTGGTACATCCAGATTCACTCTCCATACTTTGTCTGGTACCTTTGTCAGGCCTCGATTAGAAAGATTCAGCTGCCCTGATTTCCTCGCCTGTCGCAGTAGTGTGTCCGAAACATCAGCTGTTTTCGCAGCAGCTGATTCTCGTCCAAATCCTGGATTTCTTGGTCGCCTTTGCATAAGTGAGCTGATCAAACACCTTAGCAGCCAACCTTAATTCTGTCTGATTCTCCAGTTCCACGTAGTTTCAACGTAATGACACTTAATCCAGGATAATACAAGACTTGTTAAGATATTTTAAGGATAATAAGCCCCCCCCTGGACGTTGTCCGCCATCTTGACTGTCGGAAAGACGGGAAAAACTAGGACCGATTGATTTTGAACCAATCAGATCTCACTTCTACGACAACGCGCGTTTCCGATATTTTAAAATTTTCACTTTTTGTCATTTTAATACCCAAAAATATAAGAACCTGTTTAGCCAAGTAAGATCAAATCGGTTCTTATATGTGGGTTATAGCTTACAGTTTCATTTGATAAACATTAAATGTTTATAACATTCTTAAAAGAATTCAAATTTCTACTTTCAAGAAAATACAAAATGCAGTTTTTCAGTGCTCAGTTGTTTACCAAAGTTTATTTATTTTTTCCTGATAATAAACATATCTAATTATTTCCTTGATAGAAATCAAGAAACAATGAAGAACCTACTTTTCCTAAATTACCAAAAACTACTTCAAAATCAGTACTAGACCCTTTTTTAGCCAGGCTTGAAAAAAAGCTCGTTTTCACAGCAGTGAAGATTACAAAAAGCGAGGCTCGCACTCATTTCCGTCAAGTTTCCCAAATTTTGACTTTTCCAAACCTTTCAGCAGCAATGTCTGGCAAACCAGATCTTTATGTTTTACAATACTTGGATGGGGAAATTCTTTAGTAATAAAAGTCATAGGAATGCGCCAGTTTCCGTTGAGCCCTCTGTAAACCGTTTAATGTTGATGAATTGTAAACTCTTCCTTTAATTCAAGGAAATTGACGAAATTTATGATTTCATGTTATTTTTTGAAAAGTACCTGACAAGTTTCTTTCAACTGCATGTCATGTCTTTTCAATGGTAAACACGGAAAAGATCACACCAAAGCGATTTATGTAAGTAATCTTCTTTCAGCAACACAGACAATTCTAAAAAGTTACACATGGTAAATAAATTAGCTTTAGCTACATAACGAAAACTTGAGTCGATTAAAAAAGGAATGTGTCTGTACCAAAACTGATCTTTCTGGGCTATGCCGGGCTGCAAAGCCCGACTACAAATGGCATTGGGCAATTTCTGGAATTTTTCCAAAGTGTGTTTTCGTTTCATTAATATCCCATCTAAATAAAGCCCTTTTGTCACTACTAGTTCATATGAATGTTTATTTTATGAAACTAAAAATAACTGAACTTCAACATGCCGAGAACATAAAGTTTCGAAGAATTATCTCGTTGCATTCGAAGCCTTAAGTGAAAATAGACAGTTATTGATTTAACATCTTGGCTAGTTTGAGAGTTAGGTTAAAAATTCATTTCCTGATGTCTACCTTGAATAATGCATAATTGCTCTTTATTCCCATGAAATGCTTGAAGATTGCTGTGGTGTGTTCATCCGGTGATGACAACTATACAATCGTACAGTCATGAAACATAATTCGCCTGTTTGGTTCTTTAACTACCCCACTGGAATTTATTTCATTCTGTCATGGAAAAGCAAGAAAGTATTCTACTCAATTTTTAAAGTCAAGCTTGTTACTGAATAACCCTCTATACCATTTATAAACTCATTAATTACCTTTCTGTGAATTGGGTGCGAGCTATTTCGGATTAGTAAATTGTTGTTTGTGTCTAGATAAAAGGGCAGATAAGATGTCAGCGGCCAATTAAATTTCGCAAATGATATGATAGTATCGAAAGAGAAAGAGGCGTCATTTTCGCATCTGTTTTCGCGCTTCACAGCACTGTGAGCTTGAAAGGGTATCGCAAGTTGATTTACCCGCAGAACAAATCTGTTCTTCTGTTAAGGTTACTTCTTTTATCTTTGTGAGAGCAATCAAGTAAGTTTGCAATAACTAGGTAAGTGTATTATGTATAAGACAGCGAACAGGTGAATTACGTTGTCCTGTCTCTGCACTGAGAAACGTTGTAGGCTTGCGGTTATATAACATTGTCTTAATCAGTGGTGTTTCAAATTCAAAGAAGGCACAACAGATTTCATTGCGAACACAACTCAGAAAGCTTTCTGGATATGTTCCAACTGTTTATGTTTCTCATTTGTTCTGCAACCTAGCCTAGTTGGCAAAGGTCGGAAAAAGAGATATTTGCTTCAGTTCAAGAAGTTGTTTACTGATTGTCGTATCACGCCATCGAACAAATTAGGATACTGCCCAAAGGCAAAAGCACTTAAATCACTCGAGAACTGATCCAGCACAGGCAAACACTACCGAGTATTCAGTTGTCAAACATTTTATCTTGGTACTTATTTCAGGTCACAGTTAACATTGTTCCCAGCACACTTTAAAGTAAAATAAATGTTAAAGTAAACTATACCATGCTGTATAAACTGATCGATGCAACTAAAATTCCAAGGTGCTCGAAAAGCGCGAGATTCTGTAGGGTCGATCTAGACACGGAACTTGGGATTGGAACTTTCAACACGTATAACCCATGACATTTTTCAGCAAAAGTGAGCTTATAATAGTTTATCTTGGGGTGGTCAAAAACAAGGGCTTACAGGCTGATCATATAGGATTAAATGAACTATTTACAGCTGGAATTTTAAGAAAGGATTAGTTCGTGTTGAAATCGTCCGGTTATTGACTGATGCTCGCAGTTTGAATGAGAATTTTCTGAGGTTTTTGGATACCACGTGGATATTCAACTAGGCGTCCTATTTATATACAGGATTAAGCCATTGACAGGGAATTTAAACAGTTTCTTTGCAGTGTTATTTCAACACACGGTGTGTATTTACGTAGTTTGGCTTCCAACCAGCCACGCCATGCCTAGCCACAAATGACCTCAATGCTCAGGAAGCAGTGCTAGGTTTCTCCTCCCAGCAAGACTTACTATGGTTGCTTGAGTTATTATATGTAGGATAAAGAACCTGATATTCCAGAACAATACAAAAGTAAGATTTATCAAAGAGGTTTGCTACCAGAAGACGCTAAAGTCGCAGAAATTTGTGCATTATTCTATGTGTAGAATGAAAGATACGCAATTGTACGAAATAAAGCTAGAGGAAAGTTAAGAAATGTGAATGAAAAACTTCATGTTTTCCGACAACGTATTAGTAGCGGATGAGAGCAAACACGACGAAAGGGAACGAACGCACAACTTAAATTCCGTAAATGTTCCAATAAATATTCAACTATAACTCAGAATTTATCAGGCAACCTTGAAACATCTCTAATATTAAAAGATCAGTTTTCCCTGCTTTATCGTGGAACCGAACCATGATAAACAATAAGAAAGTATTTTAGAATGTTCTCACTTCTTGAAGAAGTGTCCTTTTCATATTTTGCAAAACCAGAGAAATTTTTTTGAGAACCAAGTTTTATGATTTTTTTAGTTTGGCCTGAATACATTGGTTCTATTTTTACACAAATGTCTTTCGAACAGAACCGCCTTTGTTAATTTTTTCAGTTTGGCCTGAATACATTGGTTCTATTTTTACACACGTATCTTTCAAACAGAACCTCCTTTGTAAACTTCGACAGACCGTGCTTTTCAACTCTAAGACCTGAGAGGATTCAGAAAGTGTGTATGAAATTAAAATGTCCGCTTTGTGAATCTTGGACACATGCTGCAGACAGCGATTCATTCAGCTGAGAGATGATCACGTCCAATACTGAGCGCAATTTTCATAACCGATTAGCGTAGAATTCGTTCTGACTTAATGCCAGTTGTTTTTCACATTGGTGTGTACTTGGCCGCCGGAAAGCACTTGAATTTAACAGATCTAAAATCAAGTTTCTCTGATTAACATGCAAGTCATGTTTGGCATTTTCGCACACTTCGTCCATATCAGAAATGTTTACTGCACAGCAAAACAAATTAAATTCACTGGACATCACAAAGCCGTGTAATATTGCTACATGCAAGAAATTCTTGAAGAGTAAACATGCGAAGCAAATCGAGGTAAACGACGACAAAAAACTTTTTTTTTCTAGGCTGATTTTCCGAAACTTCTCAGCCAATTAAGAAACCGGTATCATCGATCACTCTATCAATAAAAACCCCATAAGATGCAAGAAATAATTGCAAACGTTTGCGAAGTAGGTTTGTTTGTAGTGCTTTGGTCATTACTTGTAACACAACCGGAAAAAAGGCAATATAGAAAATAAGCGTCGCCCAAGGAAAAAAAACACTTAAATTTAACGAGTTGAGCGACAATCAATATCACGCTACTTAACAATTTTCCATTCTGTATCTCTTGTGTTATGTAAGCTCTGTAAAATGAATGCGACGGAGAAATGAGAGCAGTCAAGACCTGCCCATCGGGCAAGAACTAAAAATATTTTGTCTTTATCATTTTGGTTTATTTGTGAACGTTCACTAGGCGTGACTGCTAATAATAAGGTTCCTTTTATTTAGTGCAATGAATAAATGATCACATACATTAGGAATGACTGAGAGTTCAGTTCTAAGATACACATGAAGCAATAAGAACAAAAGCTAGGGTGGTGCTAAGACGGACAATCGAGTTTACTACAACTTTGTATCTATGGTAATATTTATTTGTGAAAAAACGGACACAGAATGAACCATAAGTTCTAAACCACTTACAGATAGTACCTACGTGCGGGCATGATCTTCACTGTAAAGCACGCTTTACGCCTAATGTCTTCTCTAGTTACGCTAGTTTGGGCATTATTGATGGCTTTCTGCCCAGCTGTACTTGTTGCTGAGCGACACTTAAAAAGGAAAATTTGAAAAATTCATTGAATGTCAAGCTTTTACTTAGCAATCACGAAAGAGCGATTCTGAACCATTTTGAACCACACACAGAAGTTTTAAAACGGAAATAATGGCAACGATGCAAGATTGTCTATTTTGCACAACAATGTGGCATTGTTGGTGAGGCTATTCCATTGAGTTTAATACTTAACTTCCTGTTCCATCCTGTGAGCTTTTTTTATTGATAAAACACGGCACTTGGCAGGGCCGTTACCAAAATCGAAAAATTAAACTATGATTGGCGATTTCTATCATGAACAAATTTACAAGACTCGTGCAATGTCTATGCATGGTTAAATTCTCTTTCTAAGTGTTTAGGATGTTTTTGATGACTATAAACAGCGAAACGAGGCAAAACCCTCGGTTTGCTTGTTTAGCTACGTTCCTGCTTGGACTAGAATTAACCTCAGCGTGTGAGCTGTGCAGGTATCAGTACAGCAAACCAAAAATATAAAACCCAATGAATGCTAGAGAGTTCCAAATGCATGAGCTTTGTTTGAATTCACGCCAAGATGAAAGTACAATATAAGAACAACAGTTAGATGGATGTCCCAAACTAATTATGTCTGTTACTATTCCAAAACTCTCTTTTCGGCGATATTTGCTAGCGATAAAACAATAGCCTGAGACCAAACCACAAGTTGTACATCATTAATTGACTTATTTGTACTGAAGTTTGAAGTACCGTAATCTGCTTAGTGTGTCCTTGGAACAAAACAAACAAAGCCATTCAACAAAGCATATACTGATATAAATTCGGCAGATTCATGCAAGTTCACACGGCAAAACATCTTAAATCAATATAAATCATTTCCTCATTGAGGTTAACAAACGTTTGTTCCAGGATTTGCAACAGTCGAAATTTCCTCGAGCGTAAGTTTAGCAGTGTTAACAATTGCATTTCTTATTTTAATATCCTACAATGTTTGTACTCTTCTTCGGTTTTCAACGAAGGTCATTTTGTTTTGCTCTCTCTCTCTTTACAAGTTTTCAAAACAGTATAGGGGGGTAAGAGGTTTGCATATGACAGATTCACAGTCTAATATCATTGTTGTTACTTGGTCTATTAAAACACAGCTTGTTGTTTCGCATACTGATCAGCCTCAGCTGACCATAAGAGATACAAGAGTCATAAGCTTCCAAGTGCAAGCGTTGCTGCGTTTCTTTGCGGTCAGCATTTATGACACCTTTCATTCTTTAGCCAGCAAACTTTACTATTAAAACCAACATCATCAGTTTTAACAGGAAAGTGGGGCAAAGTCCATTTTCAAACAGTCGTATGATCTTGAAATGTACTGATTGCTAAATATTTAGAAACGTTCAAGCTTTTTTACCGCTTTGGTTTGATTCAATTCGATAAAAACATATCCAAATTGAGTGAGTATGAAGAAGGCGAAACTAGAATATATATATCGGCTAATATAACGTTATTCGTACTGTGGTAAACTGGTTGACAGATTTCTGAGGGCATGCCAGGATTTTGGGGAACAAGGGAACATTTTACTTTATTTCGAGGGAACAAGGTATATTTTGGGATAATTTGGTGGAAAGCCGTAGGGATATCTCTACCATTATAGAATATTTTGAAAAAAGTCTGGGAACAATGGAATTCACAAAATGGGGAACATTGGAATTTATAAATAGGGAACAAGGGAGTAAAAGTGGGATTTTTAAGGGATCAGGGGAACTTGGTCCCCCCCTCCCTGGGAGGTCCCCGATTTCTTGCTCGTAAAGTGAAACGATAGTACAAGTTCACCTTTAATCTATCTAGCTAAAAATGGCCGCCTGTCGTTGGGCGTCGTCTGAAACTAAAATCGAGTAGTTATTGCTGCTAAGTGATCGAAAAAGACGATCCGTTGCGGAGGTTGGAGCGATAATAATACATAATTGGATAATTCTTATACTGAAGAACTGCAGATATCTCGGAGATCACAGATATAAACCAATTCGACTGATTATGGCCGTTAAAAGAAAGTAATGACAATTCTTATTTTATTACATGCAAAGCAAAATCACAGACTCTGGGCTGTCGGATCATTTTATTATTCATAAGATGCGAAGCTACTTAATTGATCTTAGCGTCTGAGAATGATTAATGGTTTGTCAGCAATCTCTGCACCTGTACAAAAGCCCACCGTGATAGTGAAGTGTTTATGCGGCTAAATCGATATCATTCAGCTATAGTGCAAATTTGCGCTCTTATACAACGACAGACCAAAGGACGATGACGAAAATTCTTAACTGAAAAACATTATGATGGTCTTAGTGAAGATAGATGAATGTTTCAACCAATACAATTAACGCAACACTCAAATTCGGCGAGTAAACAACATTACAATTATCAGTGTCGAGAGAGGGAAGGTTTGTTTTTTATTGCAAAAACCCATCCAGAACGTATGACTAGCTTGAGGGCGAACATAACTTAAGCGCGCGAATAAACTCTTCTGAACGTGACTCTCACAGAATAAAATCATTGAGGTACACACTGATCACAGCAGATGATGATTATTCTCATCACCTGGTATTTAAATGAAAGAAAAATTTAGACCTTGATAATTTTAAAAACTTGTGTTGTGATGTACATATTGCTGGTTTCCAGTGTCACGCCATTCAAAATAGATCAAAGTAAAAATTAAAACCGTTCAATACATTAAGTCCATAATCTGAGAAAAGAAAGAAGGCAACTATGCAAAGACTCTCGCCAAGTTTCAGATCACAGCAACTTTCTTGTGCAAGATAAGTGGAGAAGCTTTTTTCTCAAATTTATAGAGATTTGTATGGAGACGCCATGTTGGTGCCCATCACACACAAGCATACCAAGCACATGACACTTAACATGAGCCCTGTTACATTAAAACTTCAGAACAACTCTTAGCGTATCATACGCAGTGAAACTATTCCATGTAATTAAAAACTGATCCCTAAATCGGCGTACACGCCCATTATGCCCCAGGGATTATATGGATCGGAAGACATAAGACCCGCTTTCAGCTGTCCCAGTGATACGGAAGGGATTCGAAGTTTTTTTCAATCTGTCTCTAGACAGTAATTTTTGGCGCTAAACCACCCTTCATTTACATTTCAACAAGCATTTAGAAACAGACGGACAGCGCCTTTTAAAATACTAACTATGTGAAAAGAAAATTCTATTCATGCGAGTGACCCAGACAATAAAAAAAACTGACTGCGTCATTGATCCTTTTTTTCTTCTTTAAATTAAATCTCGCATAGTCTCGATTAATACTTGGCAATGTCTGGAAATTTCCATTTCATTCACAAAACATGCAATTTAATTTGTTGTTGAGAATGAGCCACAGAAAGGATAACTGAAATTTTACCGACGATCGAGCTGTTTTTTTCTTTCAAAGTTATTATCATGAAACACAGATCGTCGCTTCTAGTTTTTTTACACCTTGTTCTTCCAAACATTGCAAAACCCATCGTGTTTTTAGTACATATTGGGTCGAGTTTCTTAGAATGACCAAGCTATACGCTGGCACTAAGCCCATATTATTTGGCATCTACGTGTAAATTAAATTCGATCGTGGAATATTTTGCGCCCAAATCGGTAAAGCATCTTTCGTCAGTTCATACCGTAAGCCACAACACAGTGATAAAAAGTTTGCATACCGAAGGATATCGGTGTTGCAGATTAAAATAGAAGAGAAGAGACAGAAAACAGATAAACACCACAAGTGTTAAAGCAATTTCATTTCTACTGACTGTTGTCAGTTTATTGTTTGTGATCAGTTTTGCCAAAGGGTGAGCTTATTCAAGCTGTTCACAGTTCCGCAGCTGGTCATTATTCATTCACACTAGAGCTATTTATCATGTGCACGAATTCCAGTCCGGATGTATGTCAAAACGAAACTTTCGCACGAAATGACACCATACGGTGTTTTTTTGTGAAGAGGTAAAGTTGTGCGTTTAGCTCGAGACCAAACAAAAACTATAAACAAGTTATTTTAAGAGCAGTTTTGTCCTGAGAAGGCATCCATGCGTAGACTGAAATGGTTTGTAAATGAAGAAAATTCAATCTGCCATTCACACAGTGTCAAATGTATTTTATTATTAAAGGGGAAGAGCCACCCCTTGTCGCTCTATGATTGGTGTAGCCAGGTTTTGATTGACAGCTGCCGAATGACCACAGTACTGATTGCTCGGTTTTAGTAAATCCGGAGCTCGAGTTTGCTAGTATAATCACAAAAACATGCTTGTCGGAATTCACTGACAGATTGACGAGTAGCTGTTTGTGTCGACCAATTGGTCTTTTGGTCAAGACTTACAGTGTAAGGTTACGTTGATTCAGACAGGCTTATCCAAGGGGATCTCGAGTCAAGATAGTTGACTCTTCACTCACTGAAACTACGGTCCAAATTTTCGCCTGAGATTTGCTGAAAGAGAAAGTTTTTAACCAAGGTGAGAAAAAATATACAAATTCACACTGAGAATTAATTAGATATGTATAATGGTTCAGCAAAATGATTTGGGAATCCCATCGCAAAAGTCGGTCTTTTGGATTTGCGTGCAGGCCAACATGCTTTCAAAGTCATGTCTCACAAGAATTAACGAATCATTCAGGCAACTATAAGACTCAAAGCTTGGAGGTCGTCATATCTATGGAAATGCAATTTCCAAAGAAGAGAGGCCTGTTGGAAACTTTGTTTATCCGTCTAATGGGTTAATGATCTCCGTAGAGTTAAAATATAAATTTCAGGTGCCATAATATAACAAGTTAACTAACAATATCACGGACATTTATTATCAATGCCACATTGCCCAAACCTCATAAACCACAAGAGTTCGATAGTTCGCCGATAAAGGACTTGAACCCGTAAGTTTTACTGAAGTTTAAAGGATCGAACATACTTAATGTAGATAGCATCTCAAAAATGGATAATCAAGATAATAGATATGCAAACAAATAAACAAATCCCTGATGTTTGATAGATAATCTGTGGCGGGAGAAATGGCAAATATTTGGCCTGTGCGCGTGAGACCCTTAATTTACATCTTCGAAAACCGCCGCTTGTAAAAATATTAGTTGTGTATCAGTTATTATCAAACGATCCCGACGAACAGTGTCATTTGACATTAGACCAAACATCACACCATGTCCTGTTTATTAATCAAACTCGGACAAAAGCTCCAGTGAGTCGTAGCGCCAAAATTGATTAGTAAGTTGACTTTCTTTCTAAGTTTTTGACGCTGTTGACTAGAGTTCCTTCGAAATAGGTCTTTATCGACTAACCATTATCGAGTACGAATTCACAGTTTAGTTAAACAAAAGAGGTTTCAATTAACATCAGATATCTTTTACAGCACCCTCGGGCTGCTATCGACGGGCTAAGACAGATCAACCAAAATATCTCCTTATCTGCCGTGTTGTCGAGATGGCTCTGAATAGAGGTCTAGTCCATATCTTAACAAGAGTTATAATTTGTTTCAAAAAAGAAACAAAATTAGGCATCGCATGCTGTGAGCTGGATTTTATGAAAGATGGAATGCAAGGCAAAGCCATGCTCCAGTATATCAATCAGCTCGCGGCAAAAGAATGAAATGTAATTTGACGGAATATATGGTTATTGAACTTTTAAGTGTGTTATGACAGTTCAGGGCCACTTCAGTCGTTCAAAGTTATTTGAGTTTTTTTTCTTATTTCGCTGATGTATCTAATGCAGGCTTTTGATGTATGGTTATTGCAAACTTTTTATTTGATTTCAACACTTTATCTCTTGCTTTATATGTTTGACGTGCCATTTTCAAGTTTTCTTGCTCGGATATGCGTTGCCATTTTTTTCAGAGGGCCTTTGAATTTAGAATAAATGTCACTGAATATAACAGTTTCTCAAGTTAGAAAAAGACGAAAAAGGCGAAACTAAACAAAAACTATAGGAAAAAAGATAGTTTCGAAGAGAGCTTCAAAACATGTTGTCTATTGAAGATTTTTAATGTGTATAAAAAATCCTTCTTCCTTTCTATGCAAACCACGTCTGTTCAGCAAGTCACTCAGTCATTCATCTCGGCACTCGAGCGCTGTAGTTATCAACTTGATAGCCTATCGCTCATGAATCAGTTCAATATCGTCAATCTACAACCAATATAGATTTCTCCATCCAATCATTGAACTCAAATTTATCTGATGATAATCCGACTTAAGAGTAACTGAAAGGAATGAAGTCAAGCACACAAAACTTCACCCAGCCGCAATAACACGAGCGCCCAATGCGTCAGGTATGTCTCACTAGAGAGTCCTTCAGCGAATTACTGCCATTCTGCACAGGAAAAAAAAAACCTGCGTCAGGGGGATGTACGACGAAGCGATAATTGTAATCAGATCTCAGTAAAACGATATGTTTCTTGCGTCTGTTCGTTGACCGTTGATTGGCTGGATGTATCAAAAGTGGCGCCTGTTGTTTATGGTATAACAGCTTATCACTGAGCCCCGGACTCGTAATATAACAGCTTATCAATCCCAGTTTCGTGACCCTCTATTTTTGGACCCCTGGAACAAAGGAAAACTTCAAATTCATAGTGTGCGTGAATTTTATAAACCTCTTAGGACCGAGTCCAAATTGGATTCCTAGATTAATACTTTAACTTTTGTAATCTAATTTTCCTTCAAACTACCCCGAAATGATTGAAACCATGCAGGAGGTTATACAAAATACCTGAAAAATAATTAGTTCCATCGTCCAAGACTTTCACATTTTACTTTCCAAATGAAAGGCTGAAACAAGTTTCCTTTCAGTAGCCGTGCTTCTCGGCCGAGCATTGCCAGTCTAACGTACACCTGTTGTGTATAATAAGGGCTTTAGTGAGGCTTTAATGACTTCGAATCGAGTTTCTCGTGGTTTTGTTGAACTTCCGTCGTACTCTCTCTTGATTTCAACCGCAGAGAGGAGGTGGGTGCATTTTGTGTCGCGCTAACAATTTTGGCTAAGCAACAAAGCAACGCAAATTAATATAGGAATTTCCTTTTGAAAAGCTCCGCTCGTTGTCCGGAAACGCTTCCAATTACGGATAAGTTAGTTAGCGTTTTTCCGCTTCTAAAAGTCCTAAAGACAAATCATCTAGCCTGGTCTATTGGGCAACTTGTCAGATTTTGCGGTAAAGAGCTAAAATTATCGAGGAAGGCCTAACTAACTGGGACATTTAACAACTAGATTAGCCGTGCTCGATTCATTTAGTGCTACCCGTCGTGCTACCCAAGACACAACATTCATCTGAATTGTCCTACGTCAGTAACCCATCGAAGCTTAAGAAGAAGTTATTCGGCAGATTCTCCAGTTTCTCAAGTTCATTGGTTGAAGACAAAACATTAAGAGGTTAGTCAGAAAACAAGAAGCTAGTAGTATTGTGTACCGGTTGTCGCTGCTACTGTAGGCGCGGGACCTCGTCCGCCACTGGCATGGACTTTGACACTATGATGAAGTCAGTATTCTGCAAAACTTTGGTTGTTGATAAAAAATATTCATTTTAGCAATAGACAAAAATCAGGTAGTGAAATCATTTAAAATCTAAATATTTGAGTGACGTCGTCGACTGAATGCACTCATAATCTTCGATTAGTACTTGTAGTATTCCAGACCGGTCGTTGCTACTGATTTATGTTTATTAAGCCGGTTCTTGGGAAGACACGAACCCCCACAGTGCATCTGTCTTCTCAGAGTACTGACCCATTGTAAGAGGGTGTGAATGATCAAAATCCACGAAATCACAAAACTTTCGTCGAATTTTACGGGTGTTGCTATCTCCTTTTTAGAGCATTTATGTCATGACGACCGAGAGTCTTGCAGTCTGAATGCCTCGCGCTCGCATCTTCTTGCGTTCCATCATGAAGGTCGCTCTCTGACTAGCCTACCCTCTATTCTATTCTGTAATAGATAGTGAGAAACGTAGCAGTGCCTTTGCCGACGTTGTCAAAATGGTGGCTGCTTGTTTGACTCTTCTTTGCGTTTTCGAAGCGTCTGTGAAGAGGATGTAGAGAGATTTTTGAACGACTAGAAGATTTATACTAAAACAATTAGAGTCATTCGTTTTCGATTTCTATGCGTGCGCCCCCATCAACTATCACGCGACAGAAATCTCGATCTCATAATCTAATTGTTAAATAAAACACTGTTTAAGCCAACCAGCAGGCGTATTTTCTTTGGAATTAATAATAATAACTTTGCCCATGCCAGGCCGACCTGTTCCAGAACAGTGACCCAAAAATCGATGCAGGAATCAGGAATGCTTCAGTTTGAGTAAAGCTTTCACCGATTTCACAAGGGCTTCAAACTTCCGATGTTTGTTGAAAAGCGCTTTCCGAGCTATGAATGACAACACGGATAAAGAATGACATTCAATTGGCTAAAGAGTTCTTCATCGAAAAAAAAGTCATTTTCGTGATATTTCCAACAGGTCAGCTCAGTTCCATCATATACCCAAGTCACAACACATGTACAGAAATAATTACCGTGTAAAGCTGAAACACGATTAAAATACCGGTATAGTCGACAGAGAATCTATTTAACATAATCTTGAAAACTATAGAGAATGATGCGAAAATTATCTATGCAGCGAGTACTTTACTTGAAGAGTTCATCCTGCAAATGTTTTCTTCACTAGAAATGTGTTTATCTAATTTTCGGAGAGCCATGCTTCATTCACTATAAATATCCCTTGGATATCCGCTGAAATTACATTTAGTTTGATTGGCACAGGCTGAAACTGATAGAACAAAGAGTAACACTGAACTGGAACGAAGAATAGAACTGGTTACGTTTCTTGAACGGAAACGGAAAAGGTCCCCCTACGAGATTTGAAACCCAGGACGAGCGTAAAACTGAACGATAAAAACGCCCTTAATCCAGCAGTAAAATTAGAACATCCAATTTGAAAAATATTATAAGTGGATTAACCCAGATAATTTGCAATTACAACTCGTTTAAATGTTCGTTTGTAACAAAAAACGTATCCTAAACTTTGCTAGGAGTTACGGACTCATAACTTAGAAGAATGGTCCCACGCGAACCTGGGACAATCAAATAGAATACAGGTGCAGTCCAATCTTCCAAGTGTGATCAAAGTCGGTTTTCTTCTGTCATTGCCCAGTCAATTCGTTGTTAAGGAGACAGGTTATGAGAATAATGAAAATTATCAGCCTAGCGCCCATGGCCCAACCCCGGGGTCTGTCATCTTTCCACCCTCCTCTCTAGCTCAGACATATTGCTTATACCATCTACAATTTGCAATGGAGGAAGGCTTTCTAGATGGAAAGAGCAAACAACCAAATATTATTTGCGTAGAAGTTCGTAATCACTGTCACAGCTTCAGCCGAATTTCATTTTCAATTTGCAGAACCGAATTTTAGTTGTAAATGCTTTCCATTCCACAGAACAGGTTTGCTTTTTTCCACATTCAGAGCTGTTTCAGAATATGACTCTACTTCCTTTCAGTTTTTTCTGCGCTAAATCCTCGTGTTGGTTGAAAAAATACTCGTGTGACGGATTGGTGTGGACGGTAGGCCTTACTGTAGACTAAAGTTGCATTTGCAAATTTCTCCGCCAGCGATTTCTCCACCAGCGTTGTGTGGATGATGTCTAAAGCGATGATAATTTTTCGGGATTTCTTTGTCATTCCAAATTGTTTACCATGATTGGCACTTTTGTTAATGTATTTAAACTCTTCTGAGTCCTAATTCTGATCCCTTCAGTGGGGTGCAACAGGCACGCTTTTGTGCTAGAAATAGTATCCTTTGACTGTGAGATGCCCTCTGATCAGTATGAGCCCAACTTAATAAAACACAGAGGAAAGCGTGGAAAAGCGTTCTGAGCAAAATTGCCGCTGTTTTGGATTCCTCTCAGTAAAGGTTCCATACGGTCATGAATTTAAAGAAATCAGCCAATTTCTTTATTATTCTTTTAGTTGAAAAAAAGTAGCTAGGAATAGGACATTTTTTGACAATTCCAGTGCCATAACCCCGCATTTCTAACAATAACTTAGTACGTGTAGATCCTTTTAATTCTATTTTCAACAAAAAATGGCATTCTTTTCCCTTTGGTCAATCATGACGTTTTCCACCAGACGTCCGCAATTTTCTTTAGACGCGTCTGCTCAGGGCAAGATGAGAAGACAGGCGTATTTTTGATGATACCTCGCGTGACCTAACTTGTTAGCGCCTGCACAACACTGATATCTTGTTTATTGCCAGGGAGCATCTATCCCCCTTCTCCTTGTAACAAGGATTCTTTTTTTCTCTTAATCATTGGTACACCTTCTGCGATAACTTCATCAAGCTCAGTTGAACGAAGCCTTGTTTACAACCCAGTAGCGCAATATATCCCTCATTGATATAAATGAACGCCACCATCAGAAGATATCCTTCAGGGTCGATAATAAAAAAGTCAAGAAGCCATAAAATTTAACCATATCTCCCGGATCGTCGTAATAAGTCGGAAAACAAGACTAATAACGGAAGTGACATTAGGCGGCAGGGAACGTTCTAAACAAGCTTTTCCTCGTCTTTTAGGCAAGCTCAAAAAGCATTTTAATGTACATCTTCTTTCGCATTAGTTTAATTAAACTAACAATTTTTTTTAACATAAAAAAAAAAAACAAAGCAAAACATAGTTCGTTGACAGTTGTGCTCATTCATTGCCGGATTAGCTTAGATTTCTGAAAGAATCATACCTTATTTATTTTCATTGAACTTTAACAATTAAAATACCGCACACAAGCGCCAATAAAAACTGGAATTATCAAAATGATATTACACTTGGTTATTGCACAGCTTTTAATTAGTTTCTCACTACGCCCTAGCCGCCCCTTTGTGTCTTCAAAGGAACCGAACTCCGTCGGTTCTCTTCCATTTTTAGTCTTTTTGTGCTTGATGAGTTTTGATATTGCTAGTGCAGACTGTGATCTCGTGTCGCGAAGGGCGAGAAACGTATAGCGCTTTGAGAAAGATGGACGCGTTTTATACCTCACTACCTTGTCGCTGTGCGCAGGATATGCAGCGCTTTCACACGTAGAGGTAGATTACGACAGGATTGTTGTTCAGTGTTTGTCATAAAGGTAATGCCTAGCACCTCGTAAGCTTAATGTCATGTGTACAAATACTGACATCTGGTTAAATACTTGATTGTTTGTTTATAAACTTGCTCATTAAGATACGGCACTCCACAGCGAGAAACATCCTCGGGCTAAAGGACAAAAAATTTGAGTACCACGACATATTTCCTTCCAGTTGTCTCCGATATTTCACACAATAACATCTGTGGTCCAAGTTTTCCACATCCGTTCAAAAAAGCACTTGAATTAAGAACTAAACAGGTCTGATTACAGATGAGCAAAAGGCTGGCGAGTGAACGGAAAAAAAGGAGTGAATGTTTTCTTTTAGTACCTGAGATTTCCATTTCAAGAAAGTCCAGACCAATGCGCGGTAACACTGAGCATTGGATGAAATTACAGTCGCGTAAATTCCTCTGAGACATCCCTCCGGGTTTGACCCATATTTTGGCATTTGGGACATTTTAATGTCTCCTAAATTGCTCCATAAGGGCACAGGCAGGACTGTTATTTTTCACGGCGTTTGGTGGGTGTAACCGCTCGGGGAAATATCTTGTGATACAAGCAAGACCATAGAATAGAACGTGTTTCCCACGAAGAAAACTTCTAGTCGAATTGTCGATTTTGTGAAAGTGTACATCATTTTTAACGTGATTAATGATTATTAGGACGAAATCCCGCCTGTTGTAGTTGGACTCTACGTGATGTTTCGTACATCCGCTGTAGAAAACAATACAGGCTATTTAAGCAGAGAGGCGCTGACGGACGAGTGATAGGGTGTCACATATTGATGTGTTAATCTCTCACAAGATATCAATTTATTGCTGTCTTTTAATCAAACGCTGCTGGCTTTAAGACACGCAATTGTATTGAGAAGCAATCTCTAGTAGGATTCATCTCGTAGAAGTACTTTTCAAGTGAGTTTTATAATTTTACAGAACGTTGTTTTGCTGTCGTTCGCTCTTATCTCAATTATTCCACCGTATTAAGATTGTCGCCTAGGTAGCGGCCTTCAATTACATGAATGTTTGTATAACGCACTTGTCTCTCTCAACCCCGACTATAACAAAACTTCAGTATGACATTTATTTGATTCCTTGCAAACATTTTTCCTCAAACCAGAAATTTGTAAGTTTCTGAGCGATGTTTCAGTGCTCAACCATTGAATAGAAGCCGTATGAAGACATAGCCGAAATTCCATCTTTATAATCCATGAAATACGATCTAATTTAATTATTTGTTGACCAATGCAATCAAACAATTTGATGCAATTAATTTCAAGTAGTAACCAGAGAGTTGTTGGGAAAGCGCTGGGGGCCGATCGTGACGTCACGCATACCGCAAAATGTCCTTTACTGCTAACAATCACACGGCGAATGCACTTTGTCAGAAATGGGTTTCGATTGCGCATCTTTGGTGAAATAACCGTTCGTATGTTTTCTCCCAGGCTAGACCAGGAGAATCAATGAAGTTGGCGGGGTCGTTGCTGTGTATATTCCTGGTGGTGGATTTGTCGTTTGTCTCAGGTAGGTGAATATCTCTGATCTGTTCGACGGCGCTTTGGCCTCTAGGGTTGATCGTGTGTCTGTTCACTGTGTTTACCCATAACATGAAAGATGGTTTTAAGTGACAAAACATGTACAAGGAGCAAAATCACTAAAAACGCCTCGAGCTAACGTCCGGGAGATTTCTCAGTGCATTTCAGCCTTCGCTGCCGCATTTTCGATCAACTTAAACCCACAATAAACACGAGCTATTTGCCTGTTCCCTTTTGAGCGTGTTTTCGCACTATATACTTCTGAATTACTTCAATTTTGTGGGATTAAATCAAATCCATGGTCAAGACAACTGTATTTATATGATAGTACATTGTTTATCAAGCCTTCATTCACGATTTGAAGCAATAGTTCGGGCGCTAACTTTCGCTCGCTTTCTGCTCGCATGTGTTACTCATATGTCTGCCATCAGAAACTGAATCTGTCGGTGTTATTCTCAATCTCTTCCGACAGCCGCAGCTCAGAGCCAAAATTCAAGAAAAGGATCTCGATCGAAAACGCGTGGACGAAACCCCAAGTAAGTAAACGCCTGTCTTTTAATAGACTACCTTAAAGGAGTATATTTCTCTCGCAAAACGTGTCTTACTGTGAACACAATTTTTGGCTTGCTTACAGTTGAGGGAATTTAGTGCTGGTAATTCAAAACCTGCACGCATGGCCGCCGAGATTACTAGATCTCATGGAGGGGCAGCGATTAATTTCTGGCGATCAAACCGAACCGGGGGTTCATTTGAAATCGACATGTTTAGATATGGTTGTTAGTTTCAACTTCAGTGCAGTGATCTCCGTGATGTTTCGTTCTGGAACAATGCAGCCACGGCTTGTGCCATTCATGGATTGCTATCTTCACGCTCGCTCCATTTGTCAGCCTACTTGACACAGAAGTTCTTTGTTTGTGAAATCACCGCTCAACTTGGCATTTTTCATTGCCATTGTTTCATCTTAAGTTGTTCTTTCAAATTCGGCTGAGTTCATTTTCATTCAAATGTAATGCAAATTACGCTAATATTTTCTGAGGTTGCTGTCTTGGATTGTGAAAAAGGGCTTGCAGTTGACGAGAGATGTCAAGCGACATTGTTTGTTGTTTATCTGTTTTTCTCGATACGGCTATATTTAGAAGACCACCATCAGTCTACATTGTGGAAGCGAAATATCGCATCTTTTATCTTGGACAGTGCCTTAAGTTCATTACAAAACTCGTGCAATTGAGTCAAGTATGGTTTTTATGTCTAACA
>Ga0126343_10000195_pt1:0-17500 | contig 20141 bp, 11 predicted proteins | sample Cyp2metagenome_FD_92531 | JGI IMG/M metagenome (GOLD analysis project Ga0126343, IMG submission 92531) | Coral microbial communities from Lord Howe Island, Old Settlement Bay, Australia - Cyphastrea 2 metagenome | ecosystem: Host-associated > Invertebrates > Cnidaria > Coral ...
CAAATACAGTTTGGTTTATCGTATCAGTGTAAAATTTACCACAAACATAAATGAAACGTCATAAAATCAGCACATCATATTTTTTCCAGAAAACCTGTTACCATAGCAACCAAATAATGCATTCAGTTGCACCCCAAAATCGAAAGCTATCGTGTTTTTAAGGAGGCTCGAAAGGGTTTTTGGCTTCCCGCGCGCGCGCAATCCACTCACGCCGTAACTAAGATGCACGGGTCAGCGGAATGAATCAAAATCAGAGAGAGAAGAATAGAGAAGATAGATCCTGATGCAAAACGGAACGGTAAAACTCTCCCAATTTGGTTTTTGTTACTTTTCTTGTATCCCGTAAGACGATCAAAAAGAAAAATATCTCCTTTTCGCAAAGAATACGTCCGGGTGAATGCCGGTCGTTTCGCACTCGCAGGAACTTGATTGAGGGCGCGTGAACAACTTCACGCATCCGTAAAGTGGGATCTAGTCGTCCGTGACTTTTTCATATTTTCCAACTTTGTGCGCCAATATTTCCGCTTCCAGTTGGTGAATTTTTGGTGACAACTAAGATCAATCGGATGCGTATGTATACCAATTTTTAAAAAATTCTGTTGGTGGGAAAAAAATTTAAAAAGCAATAGTCCAAAAGTAGGTTTTTACTTTCATCTGCCCTACAGAATTTTTTAAACTTACATATTTTGATGATCATTCCTAATAACATGTGATATAAAAGTTTTAGAAGATTTCACTGACCTGTTTTCTTAAAAACACGATAGCTTTCGATTTTGGGGGTGCAACTGAATGCATTATTTGGTTGCTATGGTAACAGGTTTTCTGGAAAAAATATAATGTGCTGATTTTATGACGTTCCATTTATGTTTGTGGTAAATTTCACACTGATACGATAAACGAAACTGTATTTGGAAAAGAATTTCTAAAACTAGTCTGCAGAAAATGAAAACTATTTCGAGCCTCCTTAAGGACGTTCGCGCTGATTGTTTCTGCGTATCCCTCTGCGCACGCAAATTTACATGCCACGCCATGCATGAGCGCCCGCGCTAAGTAACAAAATGAACAAATGATAGGGCAGATGGCCACTGCTATAGCTTTGCCTGGATTTAACGATCTTGGACGTACGGTGACCCCTGTTTTTGTTTTGTTGGATCATTTTCTCTACCAATTTTCTGCCTTCAGCGAAAAAATCAAGAAAATCTATCGACTAGAAATTTGAATTATTTGCAAAATGTACGATAGAATTCCGTACTTTTTAGCTCTTCGTTCATCGGTGCGACGGTTTCAAATGCCTTTTGAAGGATTACGTTTTGTGAAAACGTTGGTAAAATTTGGAATTATTTACGCAGCAGACCCACTTCTGCAAAACAAGACTAAGATCGTTTGTCTCCATTGACTCACCTTCGATACTTTTAACTATAAACCCCTATAGACCAGGTTGAATTACTTGCGCCACTTATCAAAATCGGGGTAGTTTTCCACACGCTTTATCTGTGAAACGAAGCAGGTGACCCCCAATTTTTATTACATTTCTGGCGCAAGTAACTCATTAACTGACTGCAGTAAAAAAGTTAAAAAAATCTGTTGAGTGGAAAATTTTCGCGCGAACGTCCTTAAGGGATATGATAGGCCAATCTTACCACATTTATGTCTGCATTCGTGCTAACCACGCGCATTATTCATCGTTTCACGTCACATTTTGTGGTGGCTCGAAACATACGTTATCAAAGCAACACTTGAGAAGAAAACTTGACAAGTAGAAAGTGTCGAGCAAAGAGAACGATATCATATAAGATTTGGGATCAAATCACACCATTTAAAACGACGTGGACATAAAGCGTTCGTAGAGTAGTTGTTTTCCTGGTCATAATTTTCATGTTGGAGTACCGGTTTTGCACACGCTTTCGGCTAATCTTTTTTTCCTTCTGAAAATCTTTTTTTATTTTTCTTGTAAATTAAAGAGAATAATATGTACAATATTTTTATGTAATAAAAAAGGCAAGTCACCATGCTTGTTTAATGAGGAGGAAAGGAGAATTTATCTCGCTATCGAGCTTACTTTGAGGAAAATCTCTCTGTTTTGTAAGCGCACACGCTCATGTGCACGCACATACACACTCGACTATAATCGCTGAAATGCGCGCTGCTCTTGAAACTAGAACTTTTCCTAATTTTGGGCTTAAAAACCCTAACATTCCAAATTTTTACAAAGTCAGCTCACGCAACCTGGTCACAACTTAGCTGGTTTACAACAGGAGCCACGTTAATGGTTCCTATTCATAAAGAATGCACGGTGGTAGCGACATTAAAGTGTCGTGTTGTTCTAATAAACGCTCGAAGAGTGAGTGGTGAAATACTGGATCAAAGCCCCACCGCCACTAGCCTGCGTAGCGAGCGTTCCTGTGCGTTTTAAGGAGGCTCGAAAGGGTTTTTTGTAGCTGCAGTGGTTGTGAAACGATGGAAGATTACAAAGAAGGATTTTTAATGGTGTGGGCAAACTATATGTCTCCTTGCAACTCTATTGCTGGGCTATACTTTGAGGGTACTTGTGACGTCATATCAGTTATCATGGCAACGTAGAAGGTGCACAAAAACGTCCACCAAATTTCAGTTCTTGTAAATTATCTGAAAAACTTATTCGGTGACCTACCATTTTTATCTCTTTGTTGGAAAGTTCCTTAAATTCTTTAACTTTTCAGACAGTATGGAAAAAAGTTATCTAGTAGAATTAAATATATTTTAAGAAAATGCGGTTTATGGCTTACAGGAAATTCTACCAGATAATTTTCCCCGAAACTTTTATATTTGAATTGCCATCGTGAATGGTGCGTACATGCAAAAAATCAAGGTAGGTCACCGAGCAAAATTTCGAGCAAGAAACAAATATTTTCTGCAAATTTTATTTCCGGTTCACGCGATTTTACGCAAGATATAACTTCCGGTGTGCTAATTTTGAGTCATTCAGCTGACGCGTGTGTTTGCACGCGCGTGTGCAGCTAAAAACCCTTTCGAGCCTCCTTAAGCGAAAGGAAAATAGCGCGCGAGTTTTTGCCGCGCGAAAAATGGGGAGAGCGCAAAAAATGAAGGCTTGCTTCATTTTTTGCGCTCTCCCCATTTTTCGCACGCAAAAACTCGCGCACTATTTTCCTTTCGCTTAAAACGCACAGGAACGCTTGCTACGCAGGCTACACCGCCACCGCCACCCCCCTTTCTTTACCCTCCTCTACGATGTGAAGGCTTGCTTCATTTTTTGCGCTCTCCCCATTTTTCGCGCGGCAAAAACTCGCGCACTATTTTCCTTTCGCTTAAAACGCACAGGAACGCTTGCTACGCAGGCTACACCGCAACCGCCACCCCCCTTTCTTTACCCTCCTCTATGATGTGGATGTGAAAGTGGAATGATGGGTTAAATGGTTGATATGAACAGAATCTTACCATATCAATGTCATTTGAGATCATTAAAGGAAATTGGGAAAGGAACAGTTTTAAATGAATGCTTAACGTGATTCTCTTCTCCCTTCAACGAAGCTATTAACCAGACTTGTATCCTTATCGTATGAAACAAAAACGTGAAGACGAAAATAACACACCACAAATATATTGATACCCAACACCTTTGTTTTATTATTTTTACCGACTCCTTTTTTCATTACTTTTCCCATTTTTAGCTGGTGTAAACCAATTCCTACGAAATGCGCGTTTTCCTCAACACTGTTTGCTTGCACTAGTAAAACTATCAACTAGATACTGTTTCCTTAAATGTATATAGCAATAAAGGTCACCTCAACATTCTACGAAATAAATTGATACCCAACACGTAAATTTTATCTCTTTTTTCTTGTCATCTGGGGGTGAAAGAATCGGAACAATCAAAAATCGGATTGTAACAAACACAAACCAAAAAAATATAGCAAATACGTGTACCACAAGATCAAAATTAACCAACTTAGCTGGCGATTTCCTGATTATAAGGGCTAAAAAAAGCCCAAAGCAAAGAAAAAGTAACAGTACCCAAATTCATATTAGTCGAACACCCCGACCTTGCTAAATATGATAATGAATGTTAGTACTCTTACCCTTAAAGTGTTCACAATTTCAATCACACCTATCTACTTAGTGCATTTAAGATTCCTGCCAAAACATGCCAAAGAAATTCGATTTTAACAAACGGTGATTTAATATTTTTTCGAAAACTTTCAGGTATGCCCCCAATGTTGGCATTCTAGTTGCCAAAGAATCCTTCAGTTCTTTTCTGTAGCAAAGAAACAGTGACTTAAGCTAAAACAAGTTAAGTTCGAGAGATTTAGCTATAGTAACAAATCTTTAACAATTATACCTTGCAAATAAAGCAAGAGGCGAAAAGCTATTACTTGTCTTCTTTTTTTGTAAATTCATGTACACTGTGTGATGAAAATCAAACGTAGTGCAGATTTCACGACAACACATGAGCCCGTCGGACATCTTATCAGCGGCTTGGGTGTACTCCGAAAATGTAAACTTTAAAGACCACACAAAATTAAAGATATAAAATCGCAGTTTGTTTAAGTTTCTTTGGATGATATGTAGATCACAAGAATGATTAAAAAGTTTTGGGTTTTGAACTACCCTCTAAATATATTTCATGCTAGATATTAAGCTATTATCGTGACTATTCAATATAGTTATTTGTTGAGGAGAGTGGTTTGATTCCACGCGGGCTCACCCTAAAACCTGGCAGTATATCCAGAAATTCATCAGGTCCAAAGCCCATAGAGATCCTGAGGAGTAGCTTAGCAATTGTTGGTCACCTCAGATTGGAATTTTATGGAGCTCTCGCTGGAAATATTTCTACAATCCCTCTTTACAATCTATAGCATTTTCAGCTAAAACTATGAAGTCAATGGTCAATTCATGAAGGAAAATATTTTGTGACTGTCCCATCAATTCCTCTTGTTTTACCCAACTACTTATCCTACTGTCGTGATAAGAAAAGGAAAAATTCCAAACTAAAATTCAAACTAACCACTAGTTATTATGGCAGTGCTAAAGTTAGATAATCAACCAAAAGGAACCTGATACCGAAGAATTAGAACAATATGTTAAAGAGTTTTAGGAGATCTAAGCGTTACAAACAACGCTTGCATCCTCGCTATGACCACAGTTGTGCATTCCCCAATCGCGATGAGTGCATTCAAACAATGAAGCTTCTCCTCCGTTACAGTCTACATCATCCATCCAGATAGGATCAGAGCCCTCACCGTACTCCGCTAAGTGCGGTGCGGAGGATGCGCTGGAGAAACCAAGCTGACGACACACGACATTCGCGTCATTCATATCCCAGTTATCATCACACACTGTGCCCCATTGCTCGTTGCGATAAACTTCAACGCGGCCGTAGTTAGATCCTCCATTTGCCAAGCGAATGAACAAAGAGTCACAAACAACGCTTGCATCCTCGTGATGACCGCAGTTTTCTTTTCCCCAACCAGCATGAGCACATTGAGCTAATAAGGCCTCATCTCCTTTACAGCCAACGTCATCCAGCCAGATAGGACCTGATCCTTGACCGTACTTTGCTGCGATCGGGGCGGAGGATGCGCTAGAAAAGCCAAGTAAACGGCACACCACATGCGCGTCATTCAGATCCCAGCCATCATCACACACTGTCCCCCATTGCCCATTATGATAAACTTCAACACGGCCGTAGTTATTTCCTCCATCTGCCAAGCGAATGAGCGAAGAAACACAAAAAACGCTTGCATCCTCGTTATGACCACAGTTTTCCACTCCCCAACCGCGATGAGTACATTCAAACAATGAGAACTCTCCTCCATTACAGCTTACGTCATCCATCCAGATAGGATCTGAACCCTGACCGTACTCCGCTGCGTGCGGTGCGGAGGATGCGCTGGAGAAACCAAGCTGACGACATACCACATTTGCATCGTTCATATCCCAGTCATCATCACACACTGTTCCCCATTGCCCGTTATGATAAACTTCAACGCGGCCGTAGTTAGGTCCTCCATTTGCCAAGCGAATGAGCGAAGAGACACAAACAACACTTGCATCCTCGTTATGGCCACAGTTTTCCACTCCCCAACCGCGATGAGTACATTCAAACAATGAGAACTCTCCTCCATTACAGCTTACGTCATCCATCCAGATAGGATCTGAACCCTGACCGTACTCCGCTCTTTGCGGGGCGGATGACGCGTGGGAGAAACCAAGCTGACGACACACGACATTTGCGTCATTCATTTCCCAATCATCATCACACACCGTGCCCCATTGCTCATTATGATAAACTTCAACACGACCGTAGTTACTTCCCCCATTTGCCAAGCGAATGAACAAAGAGACACAAACAACGCTTGCATCTTCGGAATGAGCACAGTTTTCTTTTCCCCAGCCATTATGACCACATTCGAGTAGTGAAACTTCTTCTCCGTGACAGGTCACATCATCCATCCAGACAGGATCTGATCCCTGACCGTACTGTGCCCCGTGAGGGGCGGAAACTGCTCTGGAGAAACCAAGCTGACGACATACGACATTTGCGTCCTTGATATCCCAGCTATCGTCACACACTGTGCCCCATTGCCCATTATGATAAATTTCAACCCGGCCGTAGTTAGGTCCACCATTTACCAGGCGAATGGACGAAGAGCCAGGATAAGCACACTCCACACTGGCGTCCTCACTATGGGTGCAGTCATTGCTCCCCCATTCACGGTGTCTGCAGTCATAGATATGTGACTCACTGCCTGTGCACGCGACTTCATCCATCCATATTGGACCCGATCCTTGACCATGACTGGCTTCCTTGAAAGCTCGAGAAGCTCGTGGGAATCCAAGCTGCTTGCAAACTACGTTAGCGTCATTGATATCCCAAGAATCGTCGCAAATCGTACCCCATGTTTCATTGTAATATATTTCAATTCTTCCAGTTGATGGAGTGCTGCCAATTAGACGGACGGTTCCTCCCGTAATAGCTAGTAGTAGAGATCAAAAGATAACAAATTATTCGATTACGAATAAAAAAGAATTGTGTTATGAACTCGTTGTTCCTTTGATGTGATGAACCCCAACATCTTATAGTTACGTTCGGATAATGAGTTGCTTGTAAAAGCATTTGACATGAAAGGTAATAAGTGATGTCAATCGACCTCAACCTTGAGAATGATGCGTGATGCATCGAAACATCGATTGAAATTACTTTTAATCTTTCTTTTCTTATACTTCACTGCATTTTTTTTTCATTGAGGTAACGTTATTGACCAAAAATGATCGCGTGATACTATCTCTCGGGAGCACTACCATGCATTATAGTTCACCACTAAATTTTCTCCGATTCTTATTGGTTTATATTGATCACGTGACGCAATAGTGTTCGTCCGCGGAGAGACACGATCATCTCATAGCCCGTCCACGGAAAATACCCGGATGGATAGTACTCGTACGTGAATGTTTTCACGTAATTAAGCGAGCTTATAGCAAATAAACAATCGAAATTGCATTACGTGAAGTAGGTTTCTAAAAGTTCTCTTTTTGAGATGTTACCTATGTTATCGTGGAGTGGTCGCTAGGCCCTCCTTGAAAATGCCCACAGACTAACAAGAGGCAATAGCATCCATTTACTAAGTGGCCCATGAATGCAGCTCACTCCTTCGGTTTGTAGATGAAGAGAAAAAGTGATAACCTCCTCGTATAAAGTCAAGCGTAACATAGCACACAAAAGTAATTTTTAGGACAAAAAAGGAAGTAGATTATAGGCCCAGGTTGTTTAAAAATCACTATCCAGTGAATGGCGTGGTTTGGTTTGACATATTCAAGTTACACTAGTACACGTACAGATTTAATTCCAGAGAGAGGAACAAAATCTCCAAGTGCCACGCATAGCGGCTAAAAATTTCAAAAGAAAAATAATGCGGAATCTTTTCATGTTCTCAATGATTTGTGTCTCAGACCCATGGGCCGATATTTTCCCTTGAAAACGTTTCGTTCAACGAAACTACTTATAAGCTAGTAAAATGTATACAGGGACTTGCTTCGGGGACCAGTCCCCTAGTGTGTACTCGTATTTTACATCAAAATTCTAGTCGCCGGGACCACATCTTTGGTAACTGTGACTAGCCCCACGAATTAAGCTGGTTTGATTTTTGGGACTAGTGGCAGAGACCAATAGTCTTACAAATCTGTCAATTTCCTAGTGTGTACACACTGAGGAATAAGTCCCTGCGGCAAATCCCTGCGACTAGTCCCCTAGTGTAATCCTAGCTTTCAGTTTATAAGGGAATCGAGGAAAAAAAACTATTTTTTGATATTCCTTCTTTTACTTTGTTAAGTAACTATTTGTTAGCACTAAATTTTTATTGACAAGTTAAAAGAGGCTTTCGTTTAAAAATTTTCTAGCGTTTGAGGTCAACGGTGTGAAACATTTTCAGTCTTCTTAGAAACTTCTAATTATTTCAAAATCTTTCAACCGTGGCGATTTTGTAGACGATCAGCAGCTGCTGCGCACCAATGGCTGATACCTCAACAAATCGCATTTTTTAAATTTGCAACGAGAGGAAGTCTTAGAGCACAGGCAGCCCAAGCTCTCTTTATGAACCGCACAAGGAACACAATATGGCGTCGAATTATAAGGGCTTGTATGGGATTTTCTACAAGAGATCCATGAAGGTCGTTCAAAGTAACAATATTCAATGAAAACGTGGCTTACCGTACCAAGACTTGCGGGGGTACTAGACCTCAGTTTGTCAACAATACTTCTTTTTAAATCACCTGGGGTCTAGTACCCCCGCGAGTCTTGGTTTGCCACCATGACGAGGTTACCAAGCCGATTTGAACGGTCGTTGTGTAGAGTTCAAAATGTACAGGGCTGTCTACCAACGTTTTATCGTTTCACTGGGGACACGAAGAGCTGCCTGGCGTCGATCTCAGGGCTGCGATTGTGTGGTTAGAGAATTGAAATGAAACATCAACCTTTGCTCTTGAATTCTGCGGTGGATTTGTGGCGGTGGGTACATTTTAGCCCGGGATTTTTTACTTCGTTCGGCAGGCTATCCCGACAGGAATGTTTGGCCTTGTCTCTTCTTTGTGAAGAGAAAACCAAGATTCCAAAAAATCGCTTAAATCAAGTTAAATCGGTAAAATAACAACACCAGGGGCAAACAACACACGTATGGAATACGGTAAGCCATTTTCTATTAAATATTTCTACTTTTAACGACCTTCATGGATATCTTGTAGAGAATCCCATACAAACCCTTATAATTCGACGCCATAATGTGTTTCTTGTGTGGCTCATAAAGAGAGATTGGGCTGCCTGTGATTTTTTTGAGAGATTGTTACTGGTGACAAAACGCGGTTGCTGCGTGAGACTCTCTTCCAAATCTTATTCTCGTTTCATAAGTGGCGTTTAGGTTTATAGTTTTAACCATACGCATATGAGTCCCTGGATTTGCAAAATATAACCGAGAAAATAACTTGCTGTTTTGTTGTTTCCTTCTTAAACTCGCCAACTTGTACAGGCCAGTACAAACGGGAGATGATTGGTGAATATAAACATCATCAAACATTGTTTGGTGACCAAACATGCTGATGATGATGTGAGTGGCCAAACACAGATCAAACAATTGATAAAAGCAGCTGAGCAAGCGTGAAACGCATGCACGCATCAAGCATGTTTAATACCCGGCTGTTTAAACGAGCAAAAAGTCGCCGTCAAACACGTTGTTTGATGGAATGTTTGATGGCCTTCAAATTTTAGCAAACACAACCAAACACAATCTAATACGTTCAAACAGCACCAAACAAGGTGGCCAAACGGTAAAATGTTTGATGGTGTTTGGCTGCCAAACGTTTTCCCGTTTGGTCAGGACTTAAAGGCTTCCTTGTATCCGCGCTGAAGAACTACTTGCTGCATTTTTGGTTCATTCCTCTCTCATTCCTCAATGAAGGCTCGTTAAATCGGGGCTCAACCGTATATTTGTGGGAAGCAACATACCTCGGTAATTCGCCAGAAATCCGTAATTAGTTCCTGAGCCATCAGTTGTAAACCTCAAGTGAAGTTTGCCGGATGCACTAAATATTGGACCAGGGAGAGAAAATCCAGTAAAACTACCAATCAAAGGAGAAGACGACGATCCGCCGTCGTATACTTTTAAGGAATCAGCAGCATTGGTCCCAAAATGATCGAAAACAAGTTGAAGCATCGCATTTGAAGATATGTTCCAGTGGCAATCCATAAAGTTACTGTAACGGAGATCCTCATTTGACAGAATTATACCAGTAGTATTTGTCACTCGCAGCAATAACTTTGAACAGGAACTTGTCGCCGTCACTAATGGCGCTGTTAAAACAATAGCAGATGAAAAATTCATTTACTCCAAACATGTACGACAGTAAAGTGCCGATACCAGCATGGCTATGAAATATATCGATTAGTGACTAAGCGTAAGGTCAAGAGAGAAGGCTCTTGGTTTCTATCCATTCGTTAACAGGCAAAAAACATGAAGAGCAGGTTCCTTGTATATACAAGATCAGATTCTCCTGATATTAACAGCAAGTCTTGAGAAATGTTTGTCTCTACAGTATATCCAGGAGGGAGGGGGTGTTACTAAGGTAAACATTCGTTCAGTCACAACTGCCAGTGTGACGTCACGTTTCATTTGGATGATATTCAAAATGGCGTCCCATGGGTAAAGTACAAGACCAGACGCTGATGAAAATGTGGAATTAGGCTGGTTAATATGTGGTTCATATCACATTGAGAAACCTTTATTTGTTACTTTTGTTAGCCAAAATACTCAAGAGGTAGATAACAGCAGAAGCTCGACGTTTGGACTAGGCTGAACTCCAATCGAGGTCAGATCGCGGGCTACATTTCAAACAGCCTTACTCTATATTTCAATAAGACTGGCTTTTTTGATCTAGCTGAATCACGTTAATAAGACATCTTCGTTTCATTTAGTGCATCTAATTAATTCGTTTTCCATCAAGAACAAAAATTGAGACACACGCTAAGATTTACCGTAAAGGACCGGTCTCCTTCCGAATATTTGCAGACTAGTCCGGCGAGTGTGTATGAACGGGAAACACAAACCCTGATATGTTCCTATTGTGAACAAGAGTCTAAACCTCAACTAGTAATCTAGGAATAGTGCTAACGGAAACGAAAATATATATTTCGTGACACCAGTCACGTAATACATGTAGCGTGTTTTAGTCTATGTGACTTTGAACTGATGTATTTTCGGCTTTTTCTGAACTTTTATGTCCCTTGCGTGAAATATAAAAGCGATGATGTAATACCGACATGGATCGGCGCTCTTTTTGTATATTTTACCACAAGCATGGGCCACAAATGGATCAAAAGCAAACCAGAGTGCTAACAATAGGTTGCTTTGAACATGCCGCATTATGCAGATTTGAGAAGAGACTGTCGCAAACTTTTGCATTTTACCTGTGTGATTCTCGATTGCCCAGAATTTTTTTTTCCATATTATTATAGTAGAAACAACACACTTTTGCACAGTACTTGTTTTAGTTCTTTATCGGACATACCAAGATGCGTTTTAAGCCCGTAAAACTACGCAATTTTTGCTGTTTACGTTGGAGCTTGCAAAGGGAATTCTTCGACAGCCGCTGAAACCCTTCAAAATGCTTGAAAAATTAAAAATTTACCATTGTTAGATAGACGAAAGGTAGAGCTCTTATGCTAAGTTTACCTCGTGTTCTAGTTGTGTAAATTGTTTGAATGCGAATACCGAGAACTTTGTCAATTTTCTGGATATTTTTTGCATATTTACAAAAATTTGCAAAAAACGATAATACAGCATTTTGCCTCATTTTGATTTCGTTTTTTGCAAATTTCTCGAAGACTTTAAATTCTAAGGAACTCGGAATAATATTTTCGAAAGTAGCTCCCGAAAAGTGTTCTTTGAGCAAAGTTTCAGGATTTCCGATTTTTCGAACCTGTCCAGCCATTCTCGATATTCCCAGTCAGCGACCCTTAAAGGGATGAAAAGACTACAATTCAGCCTTGTAATTCTTGGAGGCTTAAATAGGAGCCATTACAACATGGCAATGTAGGACAGTTGGAGCATCATTAGCCTGTTCCAGGCTCTCGTCTCTTTCTCTACAGGAACCTACTAGTTGCTTAGCCACTTTTTTCGATCGTGTAGTTGTAAATATGAAATCACAACATTGGACACGTCTATCGCAGCGGACAGTAATCGACAGCTGCAACAAGACAGGAATAAAAGCCAACAAACCTGCACAACAAAAGCCAACAAATATTAATAAAAGCTCCTGGACGATCAAAGTCAACAAATTTCACCATACAGCAGACTTAAACACAGAATTGAATTCGAAGGCCTAATAACTACCGCCAAGAGTGCTCCATAACAGAGAAGAATCGATCACATCGTAGGGAAATTTTGGTGAAATCAGAAATTAACAGCATCTCAGCACTCAAAGGGATTGATGAGAGGAACGGCTGGTTCAATCGAAACAGCGATAAAGGCGGATTAAACGTATACCAGTCCGGGCCACAACAGAACTGGATATAAAGTTTCCTGTAATTTGATTGGTTCATACATGTACGCAGAATCAAAACATTGGCTCGACCGCGATAGGACTAAGTTCCAGGTAAATAACTCTCCCGTTTTCCAAGATCATGGGAGAGGCGAAGAATGCTCGAGGACAACCGTAGGACGGATTAATCGAGAAAATTTATTTGCCCAAGGATTCGATGCACAGATATACGCAGAAGCCCATAACCCATAAGACCACTGTTGATTTGGGAAGCGCTCTGTTGCCTGCAAGGGATAAGAGTATGGCCGTTGCTGTGGAACGTTTGGACTTTTCGCTATACTTAATTATCACGAGATACCTAAGGAAATTGAGATGAAAACAACCAAAAAGAGGCATATTTTGTGGTAGAAATGGTTTGAGAAGCGATCCCTCGAAAGTGTATGAGCATTTGTAAGTCTAGGCCTGGTCTCTGATTGTTGTCAGCGAAATATTTTGGACTATTTTAAGACTTAATCTTAACCCGTATTCGTAGCGTATGAAAACAACTTTGACCTTGCCAGGAAAGACAATCTTACATAGCTACCTGGTATGTACAAGTCGCAGTCGCCAGGTCGATGTATGCAACGCTCACGATAATTTTGCCATTTATTCATTGCGAAGTTTATTCCGATGTAGTTAAGTTGATGGTTAACGGCTCAGTTCGACATAACAATACAATATACCGGTAGGAGCATTTTAATGGTATCAGTAAATAATTAGTTATTGTTTTCACAAATACGCATCCCCTGTTTATATTCAGTGGTCTATATCCAAGCGAAATTAATGTCAAGTCAATCTTCGTCTTTGACAGAACAATTGCCAACAATTGCAAAATGGAAGAAACATGTAGTTTAGGAGATATATATTCTTAACGGGCAAATAATAAGAGTGGTGAATGGCCTGAACATTGATTATTTTTATGTGCTATTACATCTGCTGATGCGAGATTTAAATAAAGCTTTAAGTTTTTGCGTCAACTCGGCTAGTCCTTTGATGTTACCATTCACTACTCCTTCTATGATGGGTGATGGAGATGCATGTCTAGAAAGTTGTATGATGTGATTATACCCAGTTGCATAGTCTTGTTTTCAAGGGAACCTCAAATAAGCATTGGAGCACTGAAAGAACTACCAGTGTTATCTCAAAAAATGGTTTCATCGAAGTGGTATTGCACATAAGTAATGAAGCCCGTTCATGCTTATTTGAAGCCTGGCCTCAAAAGATAATAAGAATTCAAAGCAAACTGGATGACAGTCACTTGATAGTATTCAAGTTACAAGATCAACAAAAATGCCTTTCATCAGCAATTATTCTCAAACCTAAGTTTTGAAAAGTGTAGCCTATGTTGTAAAGTACGTATGAAATAATTCAGATTTGTACTGCAGTTGAAATCATGCATTTAATTCTAAAATCTTATGTTTATCTCCCTTCACACTTCCAGTCATTCTTCCATGTCATAACCTGAAAGAAATGGGGAATTAAATCAAAACATTACCATGTTAGATAATAATACATGAAATAATACCACCACAACCAACGACAACAATATCAGCAGCAGAAGTAGTAGTAGTAGTACAAGGCTGCAAATAATTATTTGTCTTATTTATTTCACACCAGAAAAAGATCATATGTCTGACTAAAGGCACCACTTTGGTCGAAGAAAGACAAGAAAGAAATATGGTCGGACAACAAATGTTAAACTTCATTTTTGATTCATCGAACATTAAAGTTTGTCCCAGAGAAGCCAAAATTGGGGCCGGACACAATTTTCAAAAATTTATGCTGATGAAAAACATTAGTGGTAGCGATTGGTACATTTGTGAATGGCTTGTGTGACAAATTAATACAATATTTAGCATTATTACTACAACACTGGTAGTGGTTAGTACATACATGTATCACAAGCTTAATTTTTAAAAGCTCCAGTAACCAACACTTTCTATTGCACCATCATCATGCTTGCTTACAGGAGCCATTGCCATAAGGAACAAGCTCCAGTTGTAACCGTGAATTCACAAATTGGTAATTGTTCTGTTGCCAAAAACTATTACAAAGTATATCTGAAGATGAATGATGAAACAGAGAATTAACTCTGAAGTGTAAATTTGCTAATTGAAGATGATCTGAAGATGGTTAACTTATTTTTATCTGCATGCCCTCACAGCCCTCAAATTATTGCACTGATCTGATTTACCTTGAGGTGCTAACCCTTTACCTTCTAGCCTAACATTTTGGACAGAAAAGGAAATTTTTTCATGAACCTTGCACAATATTAGTAATGGTACAACGTTTGTATACTCAGAGAATGACTTTTAATCGCTTTTCGCTCGAGAAACCTCGTCCAATGATTAGCAGTTAGGCGCATCTCAATGAGGTATTGTGAAAGGCCCTGTTCTGGGGCCAGGCGTCCCCCCATTGTACTTTTAAAGTAGCACCTCCACCAAAAATTGCATTTTTTACTCTCATTTCCTTATTGGAACTTTCTGTGGGACAGACTAAAATAGACTGGGATATGGTATTTATACCCCACCCCCAACCCAACCCAATCATCTCAACAACAATGGCCACTACAACATCACTAAGCAGATTATACTTACCCTTAGAATAGAAATTGTTCCCTCCTCTACCAATGTCCAACCTGGTTGAAGGCAAGGCAGTGCAACCATGACTCTCTTCCACTCTCAAGATCATCTCGCTACCAGGAAGTTTCGCCACCAACCAATTCGCCACCAAGAAGTCACCTCGCCACCAACCAACCAACTTCGTTCTTTTATCCACTATCAAGCTAAATATTTTTAATCTGAACTGATTCTTGTCTTAGATCGAATCGACTTTTAAATGGTTCAACCAAACACGAACAGTGCGACTGTTTTATATACAGTACAACTAAACAAAGTAGAATTCGTTCTCTTTAGTGGGGAGGTGACTTCGCTTGGTGGTGAGTTCGTTGGTGGCGAAACTTTCTGGTGGCGAGATTACCGGTAACCACTCTCAGTATCTAATTCGTTGCTCTTTTCAATGGTGGCCTTTCACCTCGCTTCCTTTGCAGCAAGTTTCAGAGTGTTCCCTCCATTCAAATTATTTCAGTTGTTGCTTTTTGTTCCCTTGCTTTTTCAATTCAGCTTTTTCATAGTCCGAATTCAAACGGCACAGCTCTCTTCCACAGGCAGAATGCACACTTCGGGACTTCAGTAGACTTCTGGCAGGCACGCGATCTTACCAAGAAAGCCCTGTGTTTTTCCATCGGACTGCAAAAAGCATAAGATAAACATGGGGTGAACAGCACGGTCTAGTCGATGGATCGCTTTACAAACGACGCATATGTCTGAACACATGTTGCAGCTCGAAAGAACAGCAATATGTGAGGAAGTCTTGCACTAAAACGAAAATTCCATCACGTAAAAGGAAATTTTATGTAGATTTCGCTCTAATATTTCGAAAGACAGAAAAAATTGCTACGTACCTTCTTTTTTTGGAAGTTTAGTGCCCTGTCCGGGAAATTCTTGACCTTAAACACACCCACCTTCAACGATTTCACGTATAAAACCTCGTGAAATCCTTTACACACGCCATTAATCCCACACTCGATGCTTTCTTTATTATTCAAAGCTAAGGTTCCCAAAGTACTCTGGGAAAAGAGTACTTCAAAGCCCAGAAAAGAGCCGAGAAATGTCTACGTATCGCGTCCCTAAGTGTGGGCGCCATTTTGTGAAATTCAGTGACGTCACTATATATCCAGTTCCGGTTGTGGCCCGGACTTTATACTATCAACACATAAAACCTCCTATTAACAAGGCTATTGGTGAAACATTTAAGAGAGAAAACGCGAACGTTTTACGTTGACTTCTCTCGTCCCGTTTACAAGATGGCGGTCCCGACACTTACCCGCAACAAAATTGAGCAAGAATACACAACAACGAGCGCACAAAACTAGAACAGATCATGCACACAGACAAAAAGCAACAACAAACTGTACACATCTACACTTATTTAGCGAGAAAAAGCGATATTAGGCTTGATTTTTGTCCTGCTTCACTATTGTTGTCCTTCTTCAACGACGGCAATCTGCACAGGCTGCCCAAGGCGCTCATTCGTTGCTATGTGACGTCATGCTGGCAGTGATGAGTGGTTCCCAGACAGATAGTTGAAAACAATAGAGTCATCCTCTCCCTCCTGAGTATATCCCTAAATAACTACTCTGGAATATTTAGAGAAAAGAAGCTGCGGTAGTAATAATTTAGACACCGAAATTCAGGGGAATGAGCCCCAAAATGTTCATATGGCAGGCCCCCCTTCCCCCGTCCACTCACCCCCTTCCCCTTTCCGACCCCAGCTTTTCCTGCTGCCTTTGCTTGAAGTCTTTCTCTGCAGCTCAAATATACGATCGCTCATATATTCGTATATTTCGAATTTACAAAGTGACCAGCTGTCTTTTAGGTTGAAAGTTGGTAGAGCACTGCACTGGTATCGAAAGGATCATACGTTCGAATAACGCTCAAGCCTGAATTTTATTCAGGCTTGGATTCAACAGCTGCTAAACCTCTGAATACAGCTGTTTCAAGAAAAGTTGTCCAACAAAACTTTACGCGACAATGCTGAAAGGTATCATGGGTAATGGGAGCTCAGGGCCCTTGCATTGATTGAGGCTTGAGGACGTTCGCCCGAAAATTTTCCAACATTGTTTTTTTATGAGACTTTTGCCACTTAAAGTTGATGAGTTACTTATGTCAGAAATGTAAAAAAAAAATGAGGGGTCACCGACTTCGTTTAGGAGACGACAAGCCTGAAAGATCACCCTGAATCTGAAAAATCGGGATTCGGTAGTGAATAAAGCCACAATGTCAGTAAGCCCCAAAATAATCCAATTGGACCTTTGAAGTGCAATGTTCTCTGCCAAATATTGTTCAAGTAGACCTTCTAAGCGAAATTAGTCAACTGG
>Ga0126343_10000196_pt1 | contig 20138 bp, 14 predicted proteins | sample Cyp2metagenome_FD_92531 | JGI IMG/M metagenome (GOLD analysis project Ga0126343, IMG submission 92531) | Coral microbial communities from Lord Howe Island, Old Settlement Bay, Australia - Cyphastrea 2 metagenome | ecosystem: Host-associated > Invertebrates > Cnidaria > Coral ...
TGAAGACATTTTAGTGCAGAGGAGCCTTAGGTACTAGAGTGAATCCGGATACCATCGGATACGTGTGGACGGGCGAATACGATTTGAATACGCTACGTGTGGACGGAGAAATTTTTGAATCCGGAACGAAAAGGTTGCGGATTCGAAAATATCCCGATACGTGTGGACAGGGCCTTAATGTCTTGCCTTCACACGTCCACAAATTAAACAATGATAAGTGTTCCGGTGTAACGATCGTCCACACTCGTTCCAGGACTTCTGCCCACCTTCATCAGAGTTGCAATGTTAAGGTCCGTTACTACCCGAGCCGCAAGCCGGTTTTTTTAATCAGCAGCATGTAAGCGCGTGTAAAAAGTCGGATCTGGGCGTCTCGTGGGTGGATGTTGTAAGACGTCCTTGGACTCAGCATGCAACTTAATTGCTGATTCGTTGCTCGCACGGCCTTGATCATGCTTGGCCCCTCGCGACCTCCACGAACACTTGTTAGTTCGCGAGCTTTTTAAATATATCAACCAATGCTCGTACTAGCCTAAAGCCTGCTAGCTGAACGCGAAATTTCCCGAGGACGCCCCCACGCGATCAGCCGCGCCCTTTATGTAAAGAAGGATCGCAAACCCAGTGTCGAGACTGTATGGGTTTGGTCGTGTTGTTAAGACTGTCGGAGCTGCGTTTACAACTTTACAGCGTTGGAAGTGAAAAGTAAAATGATATCAAAGGATAAGAGTTCCTCATCGTCAGTGACCCGTTGGCAAAGCACGAACTCTGCAAACTCAGTTGAGCTCTGCACGGTAAACTGGTCATCCACTTGTACGAGTCTAAGTACCTTAGCCAAGTACTTGTATTGCTGGTATGAAGGTGCACCAATGCAACTGTTTATTGGGCTCAGCGAGGCGCGATTCAACTCCTCCGCTGAGATTCGGAAATGGTTGTTGTCTACTTTAGGTTCCACCTTACGAAATTTTGGAAATCCACGTAAAGATGCATGCAGGGCTTGGATCGGAAACTTGAAGTTTCTTGTACTCCTCCTCGGAAAAGTTGCCCGACTTATTAAGGTCTTCAGTGCAGCTAGCTCTGCAGATCTGCTGCCGTTCTTGTAGTGGAGTTCCGTCGTTTGTCCGTAATTGGCTGGTTAGCCTTACGGGCTCGGAGAATTGTATTGATTTACTCTCGATAATCTGACTTGTTCATCACCTCGAAACGCTATATTACTCGCTGGATTCTGTTACATTCATAATTGTGTTACTAACAATAAAGCTTCTCAAAGAAAAAAGAAAAAAATTGGGGAAACCGAGTTACCAGAAGGACTTTGAATTGGTATTGTTCCGTTCCTTTCCATATTTGGGACGGACCCGGTTACGTAACTTACCGTGCTGATTTAAAAGTACTTTGTCGGCCGTTTCCTAGTTTTTGACGTCTCTTGGATTTTTTTTAAAATCACCTAAGGTTCTTTTTGCTCAGCGTTGGCGCCAGAGATTGCAAGTGGTGTTTATGCGATAAGGACTGGTGATGATGATGTAGTTAGGGTAATACTTGGCCGTTTTTCGTATAGTTTTCCAATATTTTCGTGTTTACTATTCTTAGGAAGTTGCCTCAGTTTTCAATGTGAAGGTTGGGACAGTGAGATCTTTCAAATAAAAGAAAACAAAACAAAACAAAAAACAACAAAAAAAACACACACTGTGGTCACAAATGCAGCGAGTGTGAATATGCTGCAAGAAAACATTGCTAATACTACCCAGCATGTCACTGCTCCATGCATTACTTTCTTTTTTCGCTACATTCACTTTATAATTCTGCCATTAAATTGTAATAAGTTTAATTTTTTGAACATAAAAAAGGTTATAATACTGATGTTACTAAGCAAAAGTGCCAATACAGGCTCCCTTTTTTCTGTCCCATGTCGGAACCAGAGCCCTCCTTGATTTCTCTTTCACCTAAAAACGTTATACTTTTAATGGGTAAAGTAATAGGTAGCTACCGGCTCTATTACTTAGTAATCGTTAGTTTAGATCCTAACTTTTGCAAAATTGCTTCAGTAATGGTAAAAATTCGATTTAGCACCGGAGTGGCTTTTTAAATTTTTTGTTTGAAACGGGTACTTCATATCGGAAATATTGGTGGACGGGGGGAGTGGTCGTTTATTTTTCTGGGGGGAGGGGTGTTTGCCATGATGGTACGGTTAGTAGCTCGCATTACAACATACGTACAGGACTCGTCCAAGGCTAGGCTCGATTACCAGCCGCTGTTTCGGGAAATGAGCCCGCGCTCACTCCTTTTGATGGAAATCGAGCCTAGTCTAGTGCGACATAACGATCAGTTTTTACTCATGCGCACTTTTTTATTTGACGTGGCTTCTAGGATCATTTTCAGTCTCATTGCAATATTTTTCTTGACGGAAAAAAACATTAGAAAACTTAAAGAAAATGAATAAAATGGGTGTTAGAGCACTTCAGATGAGTTATGGAAAGGATATCATTGTCGGCGACCAAACTGTAATTCAAGACGGATACAAAGTTGTATACAATTCCAATTCAGAAATTAATTCTCTTTATATCGAACGTGAGAATTAAGCTTTTTTTTGCCCAAACAACATTTCGAGAGTCGTTAAATTATATTAATATCTAAAAATATATAGCTGGCGGTTTCAACAAAGCAATTTTAATGGTGATCTGGTCTATTTATGCAACCTTTCAGTGATGGCAACATAATAATAAAGTAAACAGAACATCGACCGTAGAATTCTTGCCATTCACCACGGCTCCAGGGAAAAACCAACAGAAACAGCCATTAAAGAAACAAGCCAACTGCTTTAATATGACAACGTCCTTCAAAATAATACTATATCATTTTCATAAGAAATGGGTTTTTAAATTCTCATCTCCTATTCTCATTTTCCTTGCGGACTCATTTTTAACAAGGCAAATCAAGCTGGCCATACCGGGCAACGCAACATTGCCCAAATGTTCAGTTTTTATCATAATCTTTGTGTCGCTGAAGGGTACTAGTATTTTGGTAAGACTCTGCTATTCATAGGAGCGGAGATTCACTAAAAAGAATTATTTGCCCTGTCACCAAATGAAAACAAAAGAAGCAGTCATGTATTTCAATTTTCCTTCACAATTGGATTCGTGTGTTGCTTGGATATCAGTTCAAAACACCATTTTCAATTTAGTTGTGCAGTACATCAGGATATGCTTACGAACCGCCTCGGTCAATTTTTTCGTCACTTTTTGAAATGTATTTCTGCTCTCATAATTTTTTTTTCCTGTTGTGAGATGTCTTGTGACATCATTGAAGTAACATATGATTTTAACACTGACAATTTCCTTGTTCATTTGTCAGCTGTGCGGCGGAGCTTTCTGCAAACATTTCACAAAGCTTGTTTGCTCCATTAGAACAGAAACTTTGCAAGATCTTCCATTGTTGAAAATGTCTATTGCACAAAAAAGCCGGTGGCGAGCTGTCATTAGAAGCATGATCAATCCAACTAAATCTATTCATGACATACGCAAGCAGAAAGAGAGACTTTTGCCCTTGAATAAAGAGTTATTTTATCATATTGTGAAGCTGAATACACTCGCAGATGCACTGGAATAATTATAATATCAAAAAAGGCAAAGAAAAAAAGGAAAGGAGTGCAGATAAATTTACGAGAGCAGGAGAGAAATTGAAGCAAACAAAGCACTAAACTGCTTTTCTTGCATTAAAACTTTGAAATGAATAAATAACAATCTTACGGCCAAATAAATCGACAATGAAAAAATTAAAGCATTTTAAGTTGCTTCTTGATGTGATTTACAAAGTGATGTTCAGGGTAAAGAAGCCGAATCTTGAGAATAAGCGATACTCAAAGAAAAAGACACAGAACACTAAATGGCAAACTGCCCAAGAACTGAAGCACCCTATCTTCCTTGTGATCTTTACGTTCACTGCTAAACCAACTGTGAACTAAAATATTGGTATGGAGTAGACATCATGGATATTTCCTGAAGGTAGCCTGCTATATGCTGTGATATAGGACGAGAAAAACATGTCGGTCGTCTAGACGAGTCAAATGCATTTGAGATGTAGCAAACATGGTTTCTCTTCGCACCGCTGAGTTTAAAAAGAGCGGTGAAATTAGTCAAGAGTTTTGTCGCATTTTGTTCCAAGATTGTGTGGGTCATTGTGATTACTTTGCGCTTATTTACATTCACGACATGAATACAATTCTACCATCGCTTTACGCTTGAGGAGACCAACCACAAAAATGGAATTCTCGAAAGAAGACGGCAAATGTTCTTAAACTCTGTATTGAATACACTTGCATTTACTAGACGTTCTATCCCCTGCGTCTGACTTGACTTCACGTTTGCCCGAAGGACAATATTTTGGGAGAGTGTTTGTCCTAGGAGTCTTCCATAGCCCAATATTTGTAATTCCACTCAAACGTCGGTCATTCTATCACTTTATGAATACTCTACGGATTACTTGTTAAATTAGAACCCCCGTTTTTCTCGGTGTCACAATGCTGTCGTGCTAAACGCGAATGGGACCGAGTTCGTTCGAAAGAAACCTCGGAATTTCCCATTAACAAAATTATGCGTTGCATCTATTACGCTAGATGTTTTTTGTCTCTTGACTATCAAAACAATTACTTTTTTTGATTTCGTAACCCAAGATCGTGCTCCCAAACAAGTGGGAGAAATATTTGAAATAACGTGGCGAATAACCTAACTGCCCAGATAGACACAGATATACTCGACATTTCTTTCTCTTTGAGTGTTCACCACCGGTAGCCATATTGTGCTTTAGAGCCCCGAGTTTAGAGTATAGAACCGTAGCCCTAAATTCACCTCGTTGCCTTTACTCAAGTTTGTTTTCACCCAGTAGATGTTTTGGACAATCTTAGCTACCTGTTCCAACTTTTGGGTTTGTTTAAAACTTTAGTGGGCAGCAGAATTGGAGCAGCATTTTGTTGTTGTGCGGTTTGAGAGTAAGGAGTTGTCTGGTATTGCCGGCTGCGTCAAAATCATGAAAGCTGACTCCCAGGTTATATATGCTTTTCACTTCTGGTGAAGAGGCGAGATACAATGAGTAGCTTTAGCGCAAGAAACTTGATCAAGTTTCTTCGACAACAATGCAGAACAGTTGTCTAATGTTATACTGGGTTCTACAACTAAGCCGAGCAAAGTTCCCGAGGGAAAGGCATGACATCGATTAACTGCGGACGGTACGATAGGTGGCTAATATGTGAAGTTCCTATTCATGAGATGTTTTCTCCTCCAAAACAAATTCATTATTCAGTGAAATGTTTTCTCTTCGCTAAGCCTTGAAGTCTACAAAATATTTAACTCACTAACAGCAAACCAAACCGCCCCAGTTCTAAGTCAACAGAATTCAAAATTTATAAGTTTATTTTTCTAACTTGTTTGAATTCGTTTTCTTGTACATCGAGCGAAATCAAACAATTACAATAAACTACTGCACGATCCAGGTTACAAAAATGGCGGACTTTTCATTAGTTGGGCCAGATCCACACAGGACTTGAGCAAGAAAGATAATTAAAATTCACTGCTACCTTATCAACCGAGTCCCCAGTTTGGAATTTTGCTCCACATTTATTAAAGTACACTAGCAAAATTGGCTGTCAAGTTTTTTGAAACGCTTACATAAAATTCAAGCGACGGTGATGATGGCTTTGTTTTAGGGGGAACATACTAAAGTGAAAATTGCTTTTGCTATTCAATTAGACGCCGTGGAGTACAATTGGTATTAAAAGAGAAGCGAGAAATATCTTTTATTTTAAAAAAATGGAAAGAGATGACGATAAACATTATTTCTTTGACTAATAACATGCCGTAAGACAAAGGATTTGAATGAGTGTCAACCCCTGAACAAACGACTCGATTGATCTGGGAAGGTGTGTAAACGAACCTCGGAGTCTACTTTTAATTGCGACGAATTACTTTTATGCAAAAATCGATGAGGTTTGCCTATGACGAACATAGGGTCATTTCTAATCCCGAGAAGCGACAGTTTGGCTGTCACTTTTTCCCACGCAAAAAAAATCAATTTACTTCTAAACAAACAAACGGCTAAAACAAAGGGCTTTTCACAGCCTCCCACTTCATGAAAAAACTGAAGTAATGCTACCAAGCTAAAACAGCATACCTCTGTTCATTTGAAAATATCAGCATGAGGGATATCAGTTGAGAGAGCTTGAAAAGTTAACGTTTGCAACTCACAATTTCAACAACTAATATTCGAGAACAAATATTTTTGTGCCGTGTTTGTGTACGATATGTCTATGTACAGCAAAATCCTCTTTTGAGGGGTAATACACGTTATATGTTTGCTTCCCAACAAACCGCTCCCAAATATTTTTTCTAGCGTTTCTCCGCGTGCGTTTTGAAATTTGGAACAGAAATGCTTCTCGCGCACGCAAAAACATTGGCCTGCTAATATGTCAATCTGCGGAAGTTAGGAAAGCCCTCCTCGAAGTCTGTGATTATGCAAAAATGTACCACTCTAATAAATAAAGAATCATGCGTGAAAGAACTGTTCATAAATTCAACGGACTTTTTGATAAAGAGTTGACAACATGTGTCACACAAGCCTTAATGTGTTTATTAAGAAAAAATAGAATTTGTTCTACGCCGTGGATAAGATTTGCAAAGGTGGCGTGAAATTAAATGTTAGCTCAGAAAGGTACCACAGCGCTTTTTTTTGGTTGAGTACCTTACCAGAAGAAATTTAATCAAAGATAAAAGAGCTGCATGTTCATGGTAGTGCAAGATTCTTCCGTAACTGATCTCTTCATTGTTTCTATTGTATTTTGGTGTCGGAAATTATTAAGTTTTGCAAAAAGTTCGACTGTCTTCAAGACAAAAAAAAAACAACCCTGTTCATAATCGCAGCGAAATTTGCTTTTATACAATTTCAAGTGTTTTGGGGTAAGTAATATATCAAACATAACTTTTACGAAACTTCTAGTGTTTCATCCTAACGATGAGCAGCCTGGATTCATTATCATTTAAACGAGAGAATAATTATTTTGATCGGTATTTCCTTTTCATTTCAAGCAGAAATTTAAAACAAACCATTTGCTTCAAGATTGCTACATCGTGTTGAGATCTCAGTTGTTTTATTTGATCACGTTTTCTGTTTGTACCGACAAAGACTCTACTGCAAATTAATTGACAGAAAGCGACCATTGTGTAGCGAATTTACCAATAATCAGAACATCACCGCGAATATTAGGCTCCGATTCAAAGGCTTTTGAAAAGGCATAATAGGACAATTTTGTAATTAAAACCGACCTCACACCTCTCTATGACAAGAGAAATGGAAAAGTTCTGGGTTTGAGGGACTGAGAACTCACTGAATGATAGTTGTTACGTTGCTAGGAACTTTCCTGTTCTGCATGATTGAAAATCGGTCCACTTTTCTTGGAAGAAATAGCGTTTTAACTGATATTAATACAAAGAAAGGAATGTAATAACAATAAAGAGACAAAGAACAACCAACGGCTGTAAGATAAATTGTGGTTTATTACAATTTCATTGCTTCAACTATTTCTTTACAACGATGGGATTAGTGTCGTAAAGACAATTTTGCAAAACAAAGCGGCAAACACGTGAAATACAAAAGGAAAACTTTTAGCTATAATAGTGGGGCTTAAGTTAGCTTAACTTTCTCTCTTGTCTTTCTTGAACGTGGGAACTCTGTTAGTTAGTTTTGGCTTGCTCTAGCGAGCAGGAAATTGAAAACTCTTTTTTTTGCGCTGACTACCAAATTAGTTAAGTGCCTGGAGACTGACCTATTGTCACAGCTGCGGTCTTGGGTCGAGTCTTTTTTTTTTTTTTCAAGTTCCCGCATATAGATAGGGTTGAGACCAAATTACAATGAAGAAAAGACAGTTTACAGTCAAAAAAAATAGTAGGATCAAAAGTCTTCCTTTTACTAACTTTCTTCGAATTCGTTTAAGTTTAAACAGATAAGCCGAAATGTTTATCAGCCACAACAAAGGAAAAGCTTTTAAGATCTTCCTCCGTGGAACAATGAGCGAGCCACATTGAAAGGCGGGAAGCATAGGATCATTTTACACATCCATACACATCCTTCCTACCAGCTATTAAGCAATCGTTTTTGGAGAGTAAGTTTCTGAAGAGACGTGGCAATTTTAAACTGTTCTCTAAGTACCTTATCTTGGCTTGTGTAAGACACTGCCTCTAAACGGGCCCTCTTCAACATCCCGTTGTTATAGGAAAGGGGAAACTGAAAATTTTTACAGCTCTGAAATCTATGTTTTATAATAGATATTTTTTGTCAGTCAATAGCGTCTTTTATTCTATATCGTATATAATTTGTCCTTCTTTTGTACACAACTGTGAACTTTCATTGATTGAATTGGCAAAAAAGAACAACAAAAAATGCTGAAATACGCACCTTTTGTAACAGGATATTTTCGTGAGGCATTTGATTTTCATTGTATATTACGGAGTCCAGAAGATGTAATTTTACGCTGTCATTTAATATCTTGGTTCATTCGTTGTAAGGCTACATCTTATTTTCAATAAATTGGGCTTATGACGCAGATTAAAATGTTTAAACTATGTTAATTGTGTTCGGAAATTAGTTTTCGCAAGAGAAGAGGACTTGGCAATTCTGTCTGCCAGAAGGGGAGTTCTAATAGCATGGGAAATACGAAACATATCTTACTGAAAACAAACACAATCCTAAAAATTACTTGTTTTCCCTTTGCTTGAGTAGCAATGCCTTGTTTTATGTTCTCATAATTTTTATCGTACATGATTTATCTACTGGCTTTTTCTGAACTGCCTCTAAAAAAAACGATTTTGCAAATATAAGATTTCAAGCTATGGCGATTTGTCTAAGATTCTTGCCCGGAAATATTGTTATCTGTTGTTTTTTGGCTAAAGCAGAAACGAACTTAAAAAGATTATCTATTTCGGTTCTTAAGCTGATTATTCAAGGCATTCTAAGTATACATCATCACTGGGAATATCAGGAAAAATCTTATCTAGTGCTGGCATTAAAGTAATACACTTGGCAAATGAAATCCATTAAATTCAAGACAGGTGTTGGTTAAATGAAAAACAGAAATGAACATCTCCCAGAGAGCACCTCAGCAAATAAGTTTTATAATTGAAAATGCAATTAGAAAAGAACGAATTTTTCATCACTCGACACCAAACACACAAATTAAAAATGCCATCTCTAGGGAAATATTGTGTGCACACAAATATATTGATCTTGAAGGTTAATAAAAACAAACTATGAGACGATAAAAGGCGGCTTGGACTTCAAAAAAATATGAACTTTCTGGAAAGAATTTTTGTTGAAAACTGAAACTTGACCGACATCAAAATAGCTTTGTATGTCTCTTTATTTGATATAGTTTTAACTCTCAGGTTAAAATAATAAGTGAACTTAATGTTTTCCTCTCTTCTTGGCAATGTTTCCTCTTAATTTTAAGGCTGTCAAAGACAAGGCCAAACATTTTAGCTTATTTTAGACCATTCAACACTCTTCTCTCTGCTTGATATTACACTTTCAACTTTTGCTACTGACGCTCATAGCGTGGATTAAGGTACTACCTGCGCTCTAATGGGACTTTAAGATGGGTGTCTTGTAACATTTATAGCAAGAACTGAGGGCGAAACTTGCAGAAGCCAGCTAATATTCACATCCCAAATAAACTGCAGAAACTAAAACAATTTTTGCTTGCTCAGTCAGTTGGTTTAGCTAATTCGTCATATATATCAATGTTTATTAACTTATTTCACATTCATACGTCTACATATCCATACAACGTATATTGTTACTCAAATACATACACAAAACAAACTACGACATATTTTTGTTTTGGTACTTTAATGGGTACGTGATTTTTCCACGGTGAATGAATTCTATACCACGGCAATGTTTTAGATCCCAAAACCACGGCAATGTTTTAGATCCCAAAAGCTCCTGGCATTGTTTCAATCAGTGCAATTGGTGTATTTCCACTGTGTACCTCATAGAAAACAAATTCGTTAAACTCGATATCATGTTTACTTGGTGGATTCACTTTTCCCTGCGAACATAACTGCTCTGAGAACAAACAGAATGAACAAATCTTTGTATTGTGGAGTGACGAAAACCTTTTCAAAATGTTGTCATTATTATAACCTGCTTGGCATGAAAGCAAAGTGTGTATTCATGACGGTTTAGCCTGCTGACCGTTACTACCAGAGATGTCCGAAAAATTATTGGAAAACGACGGCGAAATTGTGACAATCTAGATACGCGCACTAGCAGGTCATGTTTAGCGGAGCATTGCAGTGCTTGAGATGCCATCACAGATGCTGTTTATTTTTTCGGTTGTCTTGTAGAACGTAGAACAAAACTAAAAAAATATATCTTGCGTACAAACCACTAGGAGTTTTGAAAAAAATCTCAGTTAGTTCTGTGACGCCCTCGCGTTCAATGCCGCTTCGTCAAAGAGATGTCAACGAAGTCATGTTCAATTAAAATTTCAATGGGACAGCTGCTTATTCCTTTGGGCCCATTTCTGTATTTTCCTATATTCTCTTAGATATTTTCTCCAAATATTCTGACGACACTACAGAAAAAGACCTCAAATCAGCCTCATAAATTATCCCAGTAAAAACAACTTGCCGCAAGGTTGTTTCTTAAAGGAAGGAAAGAGTTGATCTCTTTGCTTTGGAGTATCCCTTTTTGAAAAGAAAACTGAAATACAACCAAGTCATATTCATGCAAGTTCAACTGACTGATCTACCGAGAACACAAAAACAAAGTCAACATAAACTAACCTAACTTGTTAGGCGAGAAAATATTTTCCTAACTATTTATCGAAGGGAAATTTGAGTCAACTGTTTCACGTTTCGCTGTTTGTATTGGAGAGGTTAACTCGACAGAAAACAACTGAGTTTAAAGTACTTTATACTCTCACACAAACGATTTATTTAGTTTTTTCATCTGGGTGGGTCACAAAGGTCTTCTCTCAGCCGCGTTGCACACAAGACCTAAAGCACATCGTCACGCTAGAAACCAAAGTAAGAACCTTCTGTTTTACATCCATAAGAATTTCAATGATTTGCTATACTACTGGTATCTATTTGAGATAAAAAAGAAAATCTTTATGGTTTTACTGTGAAAATTGGGGGTCAAACTACGGAGGAAGTTCAACAGCTAGGACAACTGTAAACAAGGCTAGTTGATATGGTTTGAATTGAAGGAAACACGATGCGAAAGACTCCTACAAATAGACAACACGTAGATGGACTCGGTTGAGTACAAACGAAATGCGAAATCTTCCGCTTTGTATAGATGGAATCACCATCAAATAAATGAGGGTTATTTTTCATCGATGCAGTGGCTAAACTCTGAATTAAACTTTGCTATTTTAATCTCATGAAGTTGACTCTAGGATTTACGGATTAGAAAACTCTCTTTCTCGATCACCTCACTGGATCGCATAATCCAGAGAGGCATGCCTTGAGGCGAATATTTGGTACACTACGAAACAGCTTAATACAATTATATTCCTCTTTTTTTCAGCTGACCGACGTGCATAGATCCATCGGGATTGCACGACATCTCTCTTTAAGTTTCGATTTTGTCCAGTGTCTTGTCTTTTACTTTTCTTATTTTTCTACCCGGTTATATATTTCCTGCATTTGTTCAATGGTAATACCGTTACTAAGCACAGACCGCATATCGTATCACTTGTTAACTGCTTTCTCCTTTAGGCCTCGAAAGCTCTTTAAACCTGAAAGGTAACAAAATGGATTAGCTCAAATTAAACGCATTGAAAATACTCAGGGTAACAACAATAACAACATTATATTTAAAAGTCCTGAAACACTTGATAGAAGGAATTCACCAGTGACAAACGTTCAGGGGGAAACTAAATTTCCCTTTTAGCAGCAGAATATTGCGCAAACCATTTTAAGGTCATCTTTCACTCCTATAATATCGCGGTTGCCAAGCAAGTTTTCATCCGCTTTAAGCCTCCACAAACACCCGCCAAATGCATAAGACTTGGCTTGTTTTTCAAACATCCAACCCTATGAAATACTGCACTTTTCTTACATTAAAAATTCCCAAATAACAAAACAGCAGAACTTAGGGTGTAGGCATGCTAAAACAATTGAATAAGGTCTTTAATCCAAGGCAAAATTTAAAATGAGCGCAGAATAATATGGGTTAGAAACTCGTCTCTTGAAAGACGCTGTGTAAACATGTCATTCGCACGGAATAGCTCTTTCTTTAGAAAGAAAAAAAATTGCTCTCTTGCAAATATTATTACCAAAACTCACTGTGTAATCTTTTTTAAAGACACCACTCACAATCTTCTACTGTGGTGCAAAACTTTTCCCGAGATCTAACATCGCAGAAAAAAGTTTCGAGTAAAAAGGAAATTGCGATTTTACGGCGACAGCTGGAAAAACAATTTAATTCTAGCGAGACAGATCTTCTTAGCTCATAATGTTTTGAGAATTAAAACAAAAAAGTTTCATCGTTAAGGTCAACACCATTGCAGCCGTATAAATTTCTCTATGCATTGACTGAGTTACAGATCTTAAAAATTTCGGCTAGAAAAGGTATTACGATAGAATCCTGCTTTTCTCGGAGTTTCAAAACCTACGCCCAAAGATAATGGCCATGTGCCTACATAATTTCCTCTAGCTAATGTGCTACTCAAAGAAAACAGCCGAATTTTTTCTAAATATTCCCGAAACGTTTTCCAGATTAATTTGACTTTTTTCTTGACTAAAGCTTGTTTGGTCTCATCTTTTACGCTGTCATCTTTAGCAATTGTAACCATGTCTTCAACCTTGCCCAATGATCAAACAGACATGTTCGGCCATGTTTATTTGTTTGCTATAAGTTCTGCCAGATAAATAATTACTGCCCTTCTTCAAAGCACAGTTGACATTTTCAAAAGATCAGAAAAAAAATTTACTCTTGGGCTAAAAGATGTTCCTTTAGACAAGGCAAATTTGACCGTTCATAGACAGCTCTGGAACAACTCTGCCGGTAATAACTTACAAAAGCTGTTGCATGTCAAGACTCTTTTAGAGCTCCTTCGGGTTACAGTTGAACCGCCAAATCTAAGCATTTCCAGCTTAATTGGACAGGTCCAATATTGAATTTACTATAACCTCATTCCCCAAGCAAAGTTATAAGAGGCCAGTGAGTTTAAGCCCGAGGAAATGTAAAGTCCGCTTAAAAAATACCGATTCTCGTAAGTAATTAGTTGATGCAATATGACAAATCTTGTTACGAGCAATACCAAATTCAGGATAATTTTACTGCTTCACAAAACCAACTTTCACATAACGTAAAAGGATTCTGTTTCAATTTATCGGGTTAAACGCTGTCTTCCTGTTAAAACCCAACATGAATCTTAGAACTTCATGGAAGCAAAAGATAAGTGCAATTTAACAGCGAGTAACATTTAACACGATTATTATAAACGAGAGAGAGATTTGAGCTGGTTCGCTTCCTCAGATGTTACCATGATATAACAACATGCTTCGCAGACAGGGAAGCAGTATATAAACAGCTATTGGTATGAGTATAAGCTCGATTAATTTTCTATAGACTGTGCACGGAACTTGATAAATATCAGAACACCATTTGCCATACCTTTTTAGCTTCTTTTGTGCTTCTTGTTCCCACGTGTACTACCAGCACCCATTAAGCATATCGTTTTCATAGCTTCTCAGGTTTACTTTCGATCACCAACGAGAATTCTCCGCCATTGAGACACTAAACCGCAAAAAGGAAGAATTGAGAAATCCATAATTGTGGCAGTAAAAACCTACTAACTGAGAAGTTGGCTTTCAGCTTCTAAGACTTTCTTCGCTTTATATTTGTTTGAAATCTAGTCACAAAGAGCGGAAATGTCGTGCTAGTCTTTAGATTTGAATAAAACAACACCGGGCTCGTTTTTGACAGAGACCCTGCTTGTAGGGAACATTTATAGTTTAGTCAGTTAACTGAGTTGTGTACTTAACAATATTTTCCCTTTGCCAGCAGTTAACTATATAACATGCAAATATTTAACTCATCAAGTTGAATCACTGGTTTATACTGTAAACTTTTAAACTTTGTCTGTGTCGTGACTGTTTACTAGCATCGTGGAACGTAATGATAACATCCCTAGTTTATAAACTAAACTTAAGAAAATTCTCTTCACCCGCCGGACAGAAGAGTTTAGATGTCAGGGTTCGTCTCAATTCAGAGCCGAGCATATACTACCTGCAGCTCCGTTTGGTGTACACCCCAGTTTAATGCTTGTTATTTTGTGTAAAGGCTAAACACGTTCGTGTTTACGTTGGCGATGGGAAAATCTGGGGTATTGTTATCAGAAATACTTTCTGATATCTCAAGGACCTTGCTGACAGCGGTCCGAGTGTTTAACCCGGCACCGCACCTTTTTTACATTCCCCTCCCTGTAGCCGCTAATGTCGCCATTTCCTCAGCTCATTTTCGAAACTTCCTTCCTGAACGCTAATCTCGTCGAGTCGAAAATACACGAGTCTAAACAACAGATGCTACCGGGAAGGTTTTCACTTTTTAGACACACCTATTATTTCAGGTTTGGAAGCTAAACACGCCTTTGACCTCAAAGAAAATACGTTTGGAAGCAAGCTGCATTGGTTCGTTTTAACCGATATGGGTGGTCGTGATGTTTGTTCACTAAAACGATTGATAATCATTCACTCGCCCTCTACTCAAGTCGGGCGCGTGTCTCTAAACTCTTTGAGAAAATATCGATTTAGTTTCAAGTTTCGTTTATTAAACCAATGTTTCAATAAATATTACGAAGGCTTAAATTGCAGCCTCACCGGATGAATTTGCACGCCATTTTGGCGAGGCCATCTTCAAGCTGACCTCAAAACATCTTGGTGCCATCTTGGAAATTAATCTGTCTAAGTCTGCCCTTGATGAAAGCAATCATCTTCTAACGTCAATTCCTAAGTTTGCACACAATTCCCATCGTAAATGAATTAATGTAGCAACGAACTTAGATAAGATCAAAAGGAAATTTGGTTCGACTGCGATGGACGACAGCAGAACTACCTGCCCGCCGCATTTTCCATCCCCCTGATGGCAATCACGCGTTGGATTTTATCGGGAAGCAGCTTTTACAGATGCTTTAAAAGCGGCACTTTCACTTTCACTAGAGTGAAGTCAGGTATTGAATTATGCCTTGCAATAAATACGAAAGCTGCCTGAATAAATTGCGCCCTTATCGCTTAAACCTTTTGGCAAGACAAGACTCATGAAATTCAAGATGAACTATAAAAAGCCACTTAACCAACAAAGATATTTTCCGTGTTTCGTCTTATTGGGCTTATTTTTCGCGTTGCAAGGCCAAATAAAAATCATTGTAAACCACTTGTAAGCTAAGAGAATTTAAAGCGAGTTAAATCGATCGGGTCACGAAACCCTAAAGGCATGAAACACGAAGGATTCTCCTATGTTCGAAAATGTATCATCTTGAATAGTGTTTTCATCTTCGCATTTAGTTATCTCGTTTTTTCTTAGATCGAAAGATTTTGGTGGCAATAAATACGCAACTCATTATGTCATTTCTCTGTTGTCTCTGTTGCTCTTCATAAACTCTTTGCTGATGGATTCAAAAGGAGAAGCTTGCTTTAACCGTCGTGTACCGAAAGAAAAAGGAATACATAAACATGGCTATTCAATACAGTTTTACTCGAACGTTAATAACAATTACAAGTCAAAAAACGATTGAAAATGCCGCTGGAAATCTGGCATTTTCATCCGATATGAAAACACGAAATAACTTGACCCAGCTTTGAACATAACGTGCTCCATAATTATAACTCATGTACCCTAATACGAACAGAACAAAAGCCCATTGTTTCCAAATCAACATACGACCATCGCTTCTTCCCGACATTTTAAAATTCGATTGAATTCCTTTAAAACTAAGAACGAAATGCCGCCAGTTCACAGACCGGAGCGTATGATAGTTTGATTAAAAGATTTCGGGGCCTTTGATATTCCACTGTGGGATAAAGCGAGTTTAAATTAGTTACTTAGCTAAACTCGTTTAAACTTTTCTTCGCCGCATCACTCCTCTACCAAAACGCCTGAGGCAAATTTTTGAAGACGGTTTCTGTAAAACCCGATCGAGATTCGTAAAGCTCTTTTTCTTTTCTCTTTGAGATGAAGGCGGAGGGAGAACAATTGGTGAATAGCACCTTCCGGCTTCCCTAAACGTTCGTTTTGCCGACCTGAGGTGATAAACATATTACACTTTTAATATGATGCTACGATTCCCTGTTCTCTGGTCGTTTTCGAATCGATCCTCGAAAACTACTCTTCGAGAAAGAAGCGACTCTGACACGAAGCTTATTTCACGGTTTCGAGCAAAATATCGGATTTACTGTTAACCGCACGGCGAATGGTACGGACCGGACATTACTACGAGTAAGAAACGTACCTGAGCAGATGTGCTCGTGCGGGAGCTCTCCAGACGACTTAACCTAGTAATCTCGGCTTCCATGTAGAGCGCATCATAAAAGTCGATGGCCGGCGGATAGCGTGTTGCGAGCAGGGTAGAATCTCGACTCGATGGCGGAATTGACATTCATCTGCGGCGAATAGACTGCCACCTCATCATGACTTCAGCACTCACAAAATTCAAGAACAATTTAGATTCGAAAAAAGCATGTCTTGATATCCTTAACGTCGATTCTCATTGCCAAATTTCCCTTCAGCAGCTTGTAATCCGCTTACGTGACCAAACAGAGCCGCGCTAAAGTGGTGCAAAGCGCAGGAAAACGCGGCCAGTAAAACCGATCGAGCGTTCAACTAGGTGAAGAGCGTCCGAAAGTCAGAAACAATAGGTGATTAACATGTTGCGAGTTAGCAAAACTGTGAGTAAACGGTCGCCGACCGCTTACTAAACTCAAAGGAGAGGACCGCTTTTTCCCACGGAAATTCACTTGAGCCAGAAGAATAGCGAAGACCTATACGAGTAACAGCAAAATGTATTTACTTTACCTTGCACTCAACCTCATTCCTCTATAACTCCTTGGAACCTCTCACTAGATTCCATTTAACCTTTGTCTTAAGCTTCCCGACGAAATAACAAGAAGAAAACTCAGTTAGAGCGGCCGACACGAACTGCCCAACAGTCATCAATCACTGAATGTATTTTTTGAGCTAATAATGCATGCCTCAGCTCTGTGTATACAGGTTGGTGTTTAAACTAACAACTCAGTCGACTTTGGGCAGTTAAGAACCCTTTCAAGAAATTTGATCTCCTGAAAGAGGACTTCTCCAAACACAAGTTCCAAAGTTTGCAAAAGATTGGCGTGTTGACTGTTAGAATCATTCGAGAAGATCTATGTTTAGAATGTTTTGAAAGCTAGAGCTGACTTGACGCGGGTACGCGCTGTAGACCCAAATCTATCATCACATCGTTGAAGACCAAGGCGCTATAGGCTATTTTCTGTAAGCAAAAGGCAAGCTGTTTTTAGAGATCAGTGTTGTAAAAGACAGAAAAAAACAAAGTTGGGCCGAATGTTAGAGAAAGGGATACAGATGATGCAGGGACGAATTTCAAAGGGACCGCTAGTTATCGGTGAGCCATTTTAACACCTTTACTACATGTTTTATCCAGGAAAAAGTCTCTCAAATTCGATTACTGAGAGTAAAGTGGTTTTCACACTTCGTAATGTCACCGCCACACTTTTCAGTTGGCCTGCATTGGGTCCATACTGGGAGCAGTTCACGACGGGCGCGGGAACTGTAACACAACCCTCGCGCGCAACAGTTCATTCAGTCAGGCTTGATAATCGTGTTCTTAAATGTTATAGCTAGGTTTGCCAAGTATTTGTCAAAACTGTTACGAGAAATGTCGAACTGTTGATTACTTTTAATTAAAAAAGCTGGCATTTGGAAGGCTGTTGGCTTCGCTGCCAGCCGATAAATAATTAATTTGACTCGCTTCTCAACAACCTCAAGTTACTGCAATGGCGACAGAGAAAACAATGATACGTCAAGAAAACTCTTCGTTAAAAATTTATTTCGTTGAACTAACAAACTGCTATTTGGGCAAGACTGTAAATTTACAAAACCTCTCCCTGCTTATATAAATAATGGTAAATGTAGTGTTAAATACACAGTTGACATGCGAACCGCTAACCACAAGAGCAGTCTTTACCGAATAACTCGGTAGTTTAGAAAAAAATTCTTGCTATTCTTTGCCCAGCAGCAAAACAACACTAAAATATAACGTATCGACTTCACAACATGCTCTTAATTCTCAATTGCACCAAACATAACTTAAAATGATCAGGGCTTCTTATTAATTCAGTTTCAAAATATTTTGATTTATACATTTACTCTCGTCAAAATACTCAATAATCACGCTGAGCACGGCGACTGAATGGAATGGTACAAGCTATGTTACACTTTATATAATTTTCTTTAACTCTGATAAAATTCTCCGATTTTTTACGCTAATGTTATGGTTCTCTTAAGTCGAGAGAAAACGTCTATTTGACATGTAATCATCGAAATCACCTTGGAATTTAAGTATTAATTCGTATACACTGGCCAAATGTATCTTAACAGATAACTCAATTTACAGGCAGCTCGCTCCTGAGGCCCACATAACATAATTTTAAAACGTGCGAAGTCCCGAGTAAGGCTAAATATGTGTAGTTTATGAAAGGTTTGAAAATCCAGCAATTCCCGCGCAACTGGACGGTGTAAACACGCAACCTTGGTAGTAAGGACTAGGCTCTGTTGTAATGGGATTTGTGTCGTACGGTTTTGGCAGTCCTAGAGATGACATAGACGAAGACATTCCCGCTGGATGATAAGGGCTGAAATGCATGGGATCAAAGCCTCTGAGGTCGGCTTCGTGGTCGGACGCGATGATATTCTTGATGGCGAATGGATGATTAAATGATTTGTTCATAGACATTGAGCCCATAGCTCCCATACCCATGGCACCCATTGCTCCCATGGCACTCATAGCACTGTAAGGAGACGGCGCAAGAAAGCTAGGCGCTCCTAAACTCTTGGGTCCCTGAACTTTTTGATGGTGCATCGAGGATACGACTGGGCTCAGCAATCCGGGCTTCGGAAGGTCACTCAGGCTAGGCTTTTTATCCGCCTTGAAGCGTTTCTGTCTGCGGAGGTAGCAGCCGTTCTCAAACATATTGCCACAGTCAGGGTGCAGCGTCCAGTAGCTTCCTTTACCAGGTCTGTCGGGTGAACGAGGCACTTTGACGAAGCAGTCGTTAAACGAGAGGCTGTGTCGTATGGAGTTCTGCCACCGCTGTTGGTTTTGTCTGTAAAACGGAAACAGGTCCATGATAAACTGATAAATTTCGCTGAGTGTCAGCATCTTGTTCGGTGACTGTTGAATGGCCATGGTGATGAGCGAAATATAAGAATAAGGCGGTTTAGCGTGCGTGTAACTTCGGCGGTAAACTTTCTCTTTCGCCTGCTTGCTTTTGCCGTCGTCCATAGGATGGCCTTGTGTTTGCGGGTTTCCAACTCCCATAGCGGCTGCAGGATTTCCAGGATTCATAGCTTCCATCATGATGTTGTCTTTTCTCTATTCTGTGAAGCAGCTAGACTCTTTTAACTGTTTCGTAACCAACTGAATGTAGCTTTCGTACCGTCCCGTCACGTCCTTCTGCCGCGGAGACCAGCGTAGATTACTCTTTCCTCCTAGCAATAAAGAAGTTTTATTTTTAGTGACAGTACGTAAACAGGCTTAACGTGACATGTCGGTTAGCTCCTCCCTCGCTATTGTTCCATGGGAAAGCCCTTTGGAGCCTTGCTACGTTTATTGACATAGGGGCCTTTGCGACCACCCGTGGGGAGACATTTTATTAAAAGTTGTGGGGTCCATTATCGCTTGTCCATCACGAAGGCCCACAAACAAATTGCCGTTTCATAATTTATGAGCAAATACAATTATTTCGATAGGACACTTTATGGTTCGGTCCTATCTCGTATCCTTAATGTCAACACTACACAAAGATCACCGTTCGCACAGGATAAACTAAACATTAACGGCAAAAGATTCAAAGGTGCTGATATCTTTGAAAGGACAGGAA
>Ga0126343_10000197_pt1:2500-20110 | contig 20110 bp, 18 predicted proteins | sample Cyp2metagenome_FD_92531 | JGI IMG/M metagenome (GOLD analysis project Ga0126343, IMG submission 92531) | Coral microbial communities from Lord Howe Island, Old Settlement Bay, Australia - Cyphastrea 2 metagenome | ecosystem: Host-associated > Invertebrates > Cnidaria > Coral ...
CTCTGTCTCTGGCAACAAGTACGTCACTAATTGCAGAATTGACCACTCTGGGTGATTTCGTCTCGTCTAGCTCCTCGACGAACTTGAGTCAGGGCGCATCGTCGTCATTCAGTAAGTCCTTAACTTTCTTTCCATGAGTGAGTAAATTCTCTTTGAAAGAGCCAACCAGCAAAATTGGAAGGGGCATGGCTCTTTTTCAGAGATTTAAGAAATATCGGTTTCTGGATCGGAGGGAGGGGACTTGTACTGGGATAATTATTCATAACAATGTGATCAGTGACAATCCATATAAAATGTCATAGATACCACTTGAAGTTATTAGCCCGTTTAATTCGGGTGGCCTATTGTATATCGATCAAGGCTTTTTGGGCTTAATCTAGACCATTCAAGCAATGCACAGTTTGTCAGCTTTTCATCGAAAAAATAATGCAGATTTTTGTTCTCACATTTTCCAGCACCCCACAATATCATATCAACACTTCCCCAAATTTCGCCACCGTCGTCGACAGAGTCCACATCATTCAAACACAATTTGTCCAGCCAATCAGACAATACATCAGTCAGTGTCTCGCTAACACCATCTCCAGCTCTACCTTTTATGTCAAAAACGTCAGCAATTACACAACTGTCAAGTCAGGATGGTTCGTTCTCGTCGAGTTTAGCTTCTTTAGTGACTCAGAACGCTTCCTCGTTAATAGGTGAGTCTATAACTTTCTTTTCATTTGCAAGTCAGTGGATTCTCATTCCAAGGGCTCAACAGTAAGGTAACCAGCAAAAGCCGCTGCTTGTTTTTAAAGGCTCAGTAATAATTTAGAATATAGAACTGTTAAATCGATGGGAGGCTGGTATGGGATAGTTCCACATCAAAAGTACTAGCTATTGTTTATTTCCCTTAGCCTGATTTGAGTCGTTGAAGGCTGTTTAGGCCGGCTACAGAACATAAATGTCCGTCACATTTAGTGTTGAAGTACATTCTGCAATCTTTGTAGCTTCTTCCAGTGTGATTGATGTCAGCTTTATGTGTATTTGTCCTTGCAATCCTGCTTCAATGAGATCACAAAGTACTTCGTTTCTATATCATTCAAGGACGTTCGCGCCCAAAAGTTCCCACGCACAGATTTTTTTAAACTTGCCACGCAGAAAGGTAAGGCTAAACTATTGCCAAAAGGCAAAAGAAATTGGGGGGTCACCGACTTCGCTTTGGAGAGAACATGCCCCGAAAAATACCCTAAATCTGAAAAATCAGACTTCGTTAGCTGATAAGCCACAGTGACTGTAAGCCCCAAAATATTGCAATTAGATCTTTGAATAGAAATATTCTCTGCCAAATATGGTTTAAGTGGACCTATTAAGTGAATTTAGTCAACTGGTGAGGTTCCTTAAAGAACGAGTTCAAATTTAGTGACCTTAGTCTCACGCACCTTGCAGTCGGAATTTTTTTAACTTCCCACGCTCAGTTTTCTTCATTTTGGTGTAGATCATTGCAGATAAAAGCTGTTTCTAGAAGGAAATGTAGGGGTCACCGAATGTCCAAGATCGTTAAATCCACGCAAAGCTGTAGCAATGGCCATCTTCCCTATCATTGTTTATTTTATTTCTTAGCGCGCGCGCTCGATGCATGACGTGGCGTGAAATTTGCGTGCGCAGTAGCGATGCGCTGTAGCAATGGGCGCGAATGTCCTTAACAAGTGCTGCAATTAGTACATGCAGCACGTCTGACCAGAGGTCTCCGTCCTTCTACTTATTAATGACCATTGCAATCGATGCAACTAGTGCCTCTGCCTCTTTGAGCTCCTCTGTATATTATTGTCCCACATCCTGGACATCCTACATATTATGTAACTATGCATATCGAGAGAGATTAGGTCACAGCCAAAATTTCCTATCGAGCGTAGATGAAGGACTGCAGAATCCCTTACGTTATTCCGTAAACTACTAACTCAGTTTTTGTTCTCATCTTCACCAGCATCAGAGAATATCACGGCAAATTTTACCCAAATTATTTCGTCGTCTCCAACCGATTTGAAAGTGTCTAGCCAATCCCATGATATATCAGCCAGTGTGTCAATTACCCCAAGGACAGCTCTGTCTTTGGCAACAAGTGCGACAGCAGTTGCAGAAATTACCAGTCAAGTTGATTTCGTCTCGTCTAGTTCCTCGACGTACTTGAACCAGGACGCTCCGTCTTCAATCAGTGAGTCGTTAGCTTTCTCTCCATGAGCCAGTCGATTCTCTTTTAACTAGTAAACAAGCAAATAGGAAGGGAGCATGGCTCTATTTTAGCAATTTACAAAAACATCGATTATTGAATCGGCGGGAGGGGACTTATATTGGAATAATTATTTGAAACAATGTGATCGGTGACAATCCGCGCGAAACGTCATAGATACCTCATAGCGTGATACCTCATAGCGTGTCTCATTCGGGTTGCCTGTTAAGCATAGATCAAGTCAAAGCTTTTGGGACTAATCTAGGCCTTTCAAGCAATGCAGAGTCTTTTCAGTTATTCCTTAAAAACCGAATGCAGATTTTGTTCTTATATTTTCCAGCACCCCACATTATCATATCAACTCTTGCCCAAATTTCGTCGCTCTCGTCAACATCATTCAAACACAATTTGTCCAGCCAATCAGACAAGATATCAGTGGGTGTGTCGCTAACACCAACGCAAGCTCTACCTTGGACGTCAAGAGTGTCAGTAGTTGCAGAAGTGTCAAGTCAGGATGGTTTGTTTTCGTCGAGTTTCTCTTCGTTCGTGACCCAGAGCGCTTCCTCGTTAAAGAGTGAGTCAGTTACTTTTTTTGCATAAGTCAGTGGATTTTCATTCGAGGAGCGAAACAAGAAGTTAACCAACAAAAGGCATTGCTTGTTTCTAAAGGCTCAGCATGTTGTATAAGTATGCGTATGAAGTGAGATTAGCTTACAGCCATAATTTTCTACCGAGCTAAAATGTGACAAGCGCTATGAGAGTTGACAACCAAAGCGTAATGTAAATTAAGCACTGCAGAATTCTCCAAGTTATTCACTAAATTACTAACTCAGTTTTTGTTCTCATCTTTTCCAGCATCAGAGAATACCATACCAAATATTACCCAAACCATTTCGCAGTCGACATTCGATTCAAAAGTGGCAACAAGTGCCACGGCAGAAATTATAAGTCAGGTTGATTCCGTCTTGTCTAGTTCCTCGACGTACTTGAGCCAGGACGCTTCGTCATCAATCAATGAGTCATTAACTCTCTCTCTCCATGGGCCAGTCGATTCTCTTTTAACAAGTAAACCAACAAACATGGAAGGGGCGTGGATCTTTCTCGAAGATTTGGCAGAAATTTAAAATACATAGGTTTTGAAGTGAATCGGCGGGAGGTGGCTAATGTTGGGATAATTATTAAAAATAAATGTTATCAGTGACAATCCGTGTCAAGCGTCAAAGTTACCACACGAGGTAATTGGCGTTCTGCATTTGGGTGGGCCTGTTATGCGTCGATCAAGGCTTCCTTAATGTCCATCACATCTAGTGTTTAATTGTGTTACGTGATCTTTTTAGCTTCTTCCAGTATGGTTGAGGTCACTTCTGTGTGCATTTGTCCTTGTGGCTCTAACTTCGACGACATCACAAAGTGCGTCGTCGCTATGCCATTCAACGAGTGGCGGCGACATTTTATCCGGCCCTTTTAACCAGAGTTCTCAAATCTTCTACAAAGCAACGATCAATGGAAACAATGCAACTAGTGCTTCTGCCTTTTTGAGTTCCTCTGTATGTTATTGTCTATGCAGCCCAGCAACCTCCACATCGTGTTAGTATGCGTGTCGAGAAAAACAGTTCAGAGACACAATTTTTAGGAGAATTGAAAATATTTACTTGAACATTTGCCGTCTATACAGAAAAGAATTCCAGCAATGCAGAGTCTTTTTACCGTTTTGTTGAAAACCTAATGCAAATTTTGTTCTCATATTTTGCAGCACCCCAGTCTGTCATATCAACTTTAAGCCGAAGTATGTCGCCGTCGTCAACAGAGTCCACATCATTCAAACCTAATGTGTCTAACCAATCAGACAATACATCAGTGGGTGTCTCGCTAACACCAACGCCAGCTCTACCTTTGACGACAAGAACGTTAGCAATTACTGAAATCTCAAGTCAAGGTGGTTCCTTTTTGTCGAGGTTCTCTTCGTTCGTGACTTATAGCGCTTCCTCGTTAATGAGTGAGTCAATTACTCTCTTTGCATAAGTGACTGGAATTTTATTCGAGGGGCGAAAGAGGACGTTAACCGGTAGCAAAAGCCATTGCTTCTTTCTAAAGGCTCAGAAATAATTTAGGAAATATAGATTGAATCGATGGGAGGTTGGTATTGGGGTAGTTATGTAAGATTAATGTAATCAGTAAGAATCTAGGTCAAACATCAAAGGTACTTTTCAAAGGCATTAACATCTGTCTTTCACGTGGCCTGATTTTGATGGATCAAGGCATTTTAGAGCAGCTCAGAGCATTGACGTCGATCACATCTTTTGTTGAACTACATTCTGTGATCTTTCTAGCTTCTTCTAGTATGATTGACGTTACCCCTATTTGTAGTTGTCCTTGCCTACTTCAATGAGGTCATAAAGTACGTCGTTGCTAAATCATTCATTAAGTGGTGCATAATCAGTACATCCAGCACTTCTCCATTCTTCTACATCTTCATGACCACTGCAAACCGATACAACTTCTGCCTCTGCACTTTATCTCCTCTGTATGTTATTGTGTTGTACCACCACACCCTCGACATCATACGTGTTAAAATTTGCCAGGGAATTGGGTTGCTTATGTTGGGGTTTGCATTTGTGCATGAAAGTAGTGCAACAATGCAGCGCGGAGTGTTTTTGCTATTCGTTGAAATCTCACGCAGATTTCGTTTTTCAGCATCCCAGAATGCTACTGCAAATGCTAGCCACAGTATGTCTTTGATTTCAACCGAGTCGGCGTCATTCACTTTCAGCTGTGTGTAGGCAATTACATAATGAGTGAGTTGCTATCTTGCTCTTTATGAGGTCAATCGATTATGTTTTGGCAAGCGAACCAGTTAGGGCAGTTGCTAGTTCTTAAAGGTCTAGCAGGATGTTAGAAAACGTGCATGAAATCGGCTATCGTCTGGACGTTTATTTACAATCAACGTGTTCGTACAAATTCGTACGAGTGGGTCTTTAAGGCTTAACCCTTTAAGACCCAGTCGTACGAATTTGTACGATTGGCGCCAGCAATGCTTTGAAAATCTACAGCCTTCACAGATCTGAAGATATGAGCGCAATTATCTCTAATTACGGAAAAGTGATAATCGTTTGAAGCCAATTAATTGCCTAAAGCTCTGAATTTTTGTTTCAAGGGGCTATTTGTTCTGCAACAATTCCGAAAATGCTCGTTTTCTATGACATTCGAAACCAACAAAAAAACACACATCTTTGCCTTGAAATTTTTTAGAGAAAAAAATAACTCTAAATCCAGCATTTTACATTCAAAGCAAACTTCTAGCCTTTTCCTTTCTTTTCACTTCGAAAATGTTGAATCAAACCTTCAGCAGACTGAAAAATCACCATTCAATTTAGAGCTATGCTTGCAAACCTGTAATTTTCCTATTCCTGACCGAAAAGAATGCCTGGGAAATACGTAATGTCAACGGCATGCAACACAACCTACCTCAATTTCCTCTGTTTTTATAAGTATCGAGCCAGCCCATTCTGCCGGAAGAATATTACGCCGACTGCGTTCTTTAGAAGTCAATGTACATCCAGATTACCTCGGTAGGTCTTGGAATCCACCCACAGAACGGCCAGAGAGACCGTTCACTCATGAACCACCACCCTGTTTCCGTACGATTAGTTTTGGCGTTCCAATCACCGTCAAATCATGTCTCGCCTCTGGTTTTTTTCAGAAGTTTGCCTCTAGCCACCAGCTAAAATGCTTTATGCTGCTAGCCTGGGGGCTTCTGCAGTGGAAAATGACTTCAAAAACACTTATAAACCATACCATTACCAGATTTGAACCATATCCTCGCTAACCGAACAAGCAACGGCAAAAAATTACTGTCAAAATAGAAATTTGAGCCCTCGGTGTTATTAAACCGCACATATTTTCCAATGAACTTCTTATATGCGATCACGGAACTCTAGAGATTTCCTGTGCTCAGGGATTTAAATGATACTTTTAGCAATTAAAACTTTTATGGTCTTAAGCAACACATATTTGGTCATATGATGCTTAATAAGGACATGACTGACCACACTTTGGTGTGGCCGGCCAACACAACCGCCACCGTTCAAAAATTATGTTGAGCCCTGTACAAAATCAAAATAAACAAGAAGATCTTTCGATCTTGCATAAGTCACTGGTTTTTCACTCGAGGGGTGAAACAGCAAGTTAACCAACGAAAGCCATTGCTTGTTTTTAAAGGCTTAGAATGTTATATAAGTTTGCGTATCGACAAACATTACCTTACAGCTGTAATTCTCTACCGAGCTAAAATGTGACAAGCGCTATGACAGTTGGCAGCCTATACGTAATGTTAATTAAGCACTGCGGAATCCTCCAACTTATTCACTAAGTTTTTATTCTCATCTTTTCCAGCATCAAAGAATACCATAGCAAATTTTACCCTAAGTATTTCGCCGTCGACTACTGATTCAAGAGTGTCTAGCCAATCCCATGCTAAATTAGCCAGTGTGTCACTTACCCCAAGCCCAGCTCTGTCTCTGGCAACAAGTGCGTCAGCAATTGCAGAATTGACCCGTCTGGATGATTTCGTCCCGTCCAGTTACTCGACGGACTTGAGTCAGGACGCGTCGTCGTCAATCAGTGAGTCGTCAACTTTCTTTCTCTGAGTCAGTAAGTTTTCTTTCAAAAAGGTAACCAGCAAAATTAGATGGGACATGGCTCTTTTTCAAAGATTCAAGAAATATCGGTTGTTAGATCGGAGGGAGGGGACTTGAATTAGGATAATTTTTCATAACAATGTGATGAGTGACAATCTGTATAAAATGTCATGGATACAACATGAAGTTATTACCGCGTTTTATTCGGGTGGCCTATTGTATATCAATCAAGGCTTTTTGGGACTTATCTTGACCATTCAAGCAATGAAGAGTCTGTTAGCTTTTCATCGAAAATCTAATGCAGATTTTGTTCTTATATTTTCCAGCATCCCACATTATCGTATTAACACTTGCCCAAATTTCGTCGCCCTCGTCAACAGAGTCCACATCATTCAAAAACAATTTCTCTAGCCAATCAGACAATGTATCAGTCAATGTCTCGCTAACACCAACTCCAGCTCTACCTTTGACGTCAGAAACGTTAGCATTTACAGAAGTGTCAAGTCATGGTGGTTTCCTCTCGTCGAGTGACTCTTTTTTATTGACTCAGAACGCTTCCTCGGTAATAGGTGAGTCAATAACTTTCTTTCCACGTATAAGTCAGTGGATTCTCATTCCAAGGGCTCAACAGGAAGGTAGCCAGCAAAAGCCGCTGCTTGTTTTTTAAGGCGCGGTAAAAATTTAGAACTGTTAAATGGATGGGAGGCTAGCACAGGATAGTTACCTAAAATTAATATAAGGTACTAGCAATTGTTTTTTTCGCTGGGCCTAATTTAAATCATTGAAGCCTTTTTAGGCCGGCTACAGAACATAAATGTCCGTCACATTTAGTGTGATTGATGTCAGCTCCATGTGTATTTGTCCTTGCAATCCTGCTTCAATGAGATCACAAAGCACTTCGTTCCTATACCATTTAACAAATGCTATAATCAGTACATGCAGCACTTCTCACCAGCGTTTTCCGTTCTTCTACTTATTATAGACCAATGCTATCGATACAACTAGTGCCTCTGCCTCTTTGAGCTCTTCAGTACGTTATTGTCCCTCCAGCACCACATCCTAGAACTATGCGTACAAAACTATGCGTATCGAAAGACATTAGCTCCAGTCAAAATTTCCTATCGAGCTTAAATGTCACAAATACTATCAGAATTGGAAGCCTATGGGTAATGTAGATGTAGGACTGCAGAATCCTTTACATTATTCAATAACCTGCTAACTCAGTTTGGGTTCTCATCTTTTCCAGTATCAGAGAATATCATGGCAAATTTTACCCAAAGTATTTCTTCCTCTCTAAACGACTTAAAAGTGTCTAGCCAATCCTATGATATATCAGCCAGTGTCTCACTTACCCTAAGCCCACCTGTCACTTGGGCAAGAAGTGCGACAGCAGTTGCAGAAATTACCAGTCAGGGTGATTTCGTCTCGTCTAGTTCTTTGACGCACTTGAGCCTGGACGCTTTGTCATCAATCAGTGAGTCGTTAACTTTCTATTCATCACCCAGTCGATTCACTTTTAACAAGTAAACAAGCAAAGAAGAGAGGGGCATGGCTCTATTCTATTTAAGCAATTTACACAAATATCGTTTATTGAATCGGAGGGAGGATTGGGATAATTATTCAAAACAATGTGAGCAGTGACAATCCGTGTGAAACGTTATGGATAATACATAAAAAAGTTATTAACGTCTTTCATTCGAATGGCCTGTTATGCATCAATCAAGTTAAGACTTTTGGGACTAATCTAGGCCATTCAACCAATGCACAGTCTTTCCATGAGTCAGTAAATTATCTTTAAAAAAGTCAAACAGCAAAATTGGAAGGGGCATGACTCTTATCGGGTATTCAAGCAATATTGGTTATTGGATCGGAGGGGATCTCTAGAGGGATAATTATTCATAACAAAGTGATCAGTAGCAATCCGTGTAAAACATCATATGTACCACATGAAGTTATTAGCGGGACTCATTTGGGTAGCCTATTGTATATCGATCAAGGCTTTTTGGGACTGCTCTAGACCATTCAAGCAATGCAGAGTCTGTTAGCTTGTCACCGAAAAACTAATGCAGATTTTGTTCTCACATTTTCCAGCATCCCACATTATCATACCAACACTTGCGCAAATTTCGTCGCCCTCGTCTACAGAGTCCACATCATCCAAACACGATTTGTCTAGCCAATCAGACAACATATCAGTCAGTGTCTCGCTAACACCAATTGCAACTCCAACTCTACCCTTGACGTCAAAAGCGTTAGCAATTACACAACTGTCAAGTCAAGGTGGTTTCTTCTCGTCGAGTTTCGCTTCTTTAGTGACTCAGAACGCTTCCTCGTTAATAGGTGAGTCAATAACTTTTTTTGCATGCATAAGTCCGTGGATTCTCATTCCAAGGGCTCAACAGCAAGGTAACCAACAAAACTATTGCTTGTTTCTAAAGACTCAGCATGTTGTATAAGTATGCGTATCGACAGAGATTAGCTTGCAGCCATAATTTTCTACTGAGCTAAAATGTGACAAGGACTAATGTATTTCGCCGTCTACAACTGATTCAAAAAAGGCCAGCCAATCCCATACTAAATTAACCAGTGTGTCACTTACCCCAAGCCCAGCTCTGTCTCTGGCAACAAGTGCGTCGGCAATTACAGAATTGACTAGTCTGCGTGACTCCGTCTCGCTCAGTTCCTCGACGAACTTCAGTCAGGACGCGTCGTCGTCAATCAGTGAGTCGTTAACTTTCTTTCTATGAGTCAGTAAATTCTCTTTCAAAAAGCCAACCAGCAAAATTGGAGGAAGCATTGCTCTATTTCAGAAATATCGGTTTTTCGATCGGGGGAAAATGACTTGTTTTAGGAAAATTATTGTTAAAAATAGCGACAATCCGTATGAAACGTCATAGATACCAGATGAAGTTATTACCGCGTTTCATTCAGTTGGCCTATTGTATATCGATCAAGCCTTTTTGGGGCTACTCTAGGCGATTCAAGCAACGAAGAGTCTGTTAGCTTTTCATCGAAAACCTAATGCAGATATTTTTCTTATATTTTCCAGCCTCCCACATTATCATGTCAACACTTGCCCAAATTTCGTCGCCCTCGTCTACAGAGGCCACATCATTCAAACACGATTTGTCTAGCCAATCAGATAACATATTAGTCAGTGTCTCGCTAACACCAATTGCAACTCCAACTCTACCCTTGACGTCAAAAGCGTCAGCAATTACAGAAGTGTCAAGTCAGGGTGGTTTCTTCTCGTCGAGTTTCCGTTCTTTGGTGACTCAGAACGCTTCCTCGTTAATAGGTAAATCAATTGCTAGTACCTTATATTAATTTTACGTAAGTCATAATTTTCTACTGAGCTAAAATGTGACAAGCACTATGAGAGTTGCCAGCCTGTGCGTAATGTAAATTAAACACTGCGGAAACCTCTAAGGTATTCACTAAATTACTAACTCAGTTTTTGTGCTCATCTTTTCCAGCATCAGAGAATACCATAGCAAATTCTGCCCAAAGTATTTCACCGTCGACTACTGATTCAAAAGTGTCTAGCCAATCCCATACTAAATTGGCCAGTATGTCACTTACCCCAAGCCCAGCTCTGTCTCTGGCAACAAGTGCGTCAGCAATTGCAGAATTCACCAGTCTGAGTGATTTCGTCTCGTCCAGTTTCTCGACGAACTTGAGTCAGGACGCGTCGTCGTCAATCAGTAAGTCGTTAACTTTCTTTCTCTGGGTCAGTAAGTTCTCTTTCAAAAAGCCAACCAGGAATATTGGAAGTGGCATAGCTCTATTTCAAACATTCAAGAAATATCGGTTATTGAATCGGAGGGAGGGGACTTGAATTGGGATAATTATTCATAACAGTGTGATGAGTGATAATCTGTATAAAACGTCATAGATACAGCATGAAGTGATTAGCGCGTTTTATTCGGGTGGCCTATTGTATATCGATCAAGGCTTTTTGGGACTAATCTATACCATTCAAGCAATGCAGAGTCTGTTAGCTTTTCATCGAAAACCTAATGCAGATTTTGTTCTCATATTTTCCAGCATCCCAGATTATCGTGTTAACACTTGCCCAAATTTCCTCGCTGTGGTCAACAGAGTCCACATCATTCAAAAACAATTTGTCAAGCCAATCACACAATATATCAGTCAATGTCTCGCCAACACCAACTCCAGCTCTACCTTTGACGTCAGAAGCGTCAGCATTTACAGAAGGGTCAAGTCAGAGTGGTTTCCTCTCGTCCAGTGTCTCTTCTTTAGTGACTCAGAGTGCTTCAGCGTTATTAGGTGAGTCAATAATTTTCTCTCCATGTATAAGTCAGTGAATACTTATTCCAAGGGCTCAACTTGAAGGTAACCAGCAAAGGCCGCATCTCAGTAATGATTTAGGATATGTAACTGATTAAATCGATGGGAGGCTAGTATGGGATAGTTACATAAAATTATTATAATCAGTAACATGTAAGTATGCATATCGAAAGAGACTAGCACACAGCCAAACTTTCGTATCTAGTTTAGAAGTGAAAAATGCTATGAGAATTGGCAGCCTATTGGTAGTTGAAGGACTGCAGAATCCTTCAAGTCATTCACCAAATTATGAACTCAGTTCTTGTTCTCATCCTTTCCAGCATCAGAGATTATCATGGCAAATTTTACCCAAAGTATGTCGCCGTCTGCTACCGATTCTAAAGTGTTTGGCCAATCCCATGATGTATCGGCCAATGTGGCACTTACCTCAAGCACAGCTCTGTCTTTGGCAACAAGTGCGACAGCAGTTGCAGAAATTACCAGTCAGGTGGATTTCGTCTCGTCTAAGTCCTCGACGTACTTGAGCAAGGACGCTTCGTCGTCAATCAGTGAGTCGTTAACTTTCTCTCCATGACTCAGTCGATTCTCTTTTAACAAGTAATCAGCAATTTTATGCACCCTATCTCCGAGGCTCTCATAAGCGTCCTAAATGAGGACCGAAGAAACCATTTCTATGAAGTATCTTTTAACGTGGCTCCTATATACCACGGAAGAGAAAGTGATTGCTTTTCGCGATCCATTTTTGCTTAACGCGATTGAAAATACTTCCGGGAAAGTGAAGGAAAATTCTTTCTTAACATCGGAATTGTTTGTGAAGCGCGATCACGTGGGTGACCAATTACAGCTAATCAATTTGAACTTTTTGGAGTTGGATACCTGTAATTGGATACCCACCTGATTCACACGTCATTACTCGCTCTTCGATGGCTTCCTTTGCAATGTTTCCTGCAGTCTTCAAAATTTAGGAAAAGCCCTACAGACGTGTTCTCTTAATTTTCTCAAATTAAAAGACATTTCTAATTCCGAAATTTGTTATAGATACGATTAATTAGTAACTGGACCTCTGTCGCACAGTTCGGAGAGAGATGTCGTGCTCATTAATTCAAAACACAATTTTGAAATTACTCGCACGATTTCTCCCTGAATTTTACTCTCAAGTGTCTAAACACTTCCATATCCTGCTTGTCTCAGCTTTTTTCTGGTTCTCTTCAAACAGCTAAGGCATCCAGTAAAGTTTCGCAAACAGAGAGCCCAAGTGTATTCTCGACAAGTGCATCAGCGGATGTCTCTCTATCAGTCACTGTTATTGAACCGTCGCATTCAAGCAAATCCAAACCTACGTCTCACAGTGTTACCGCAAGTCTTAGCCAAAACGTGTCAGTCAGCTCTAGTGCTCCGCCGTTGTCGTCAAGTGTCTCAGCAACTTCGACATCGGCAAGTGAAGATGGTTCCTCGTCTACAATTCCTTTGAAGGGGACCTCTCCGTCAGTGAGTCAGTCCATCTCTGCATCAAAAAGTGAGTCCTTAAACCTCCCGTCATTAGTCAACAAATGGGGTCTTTTTCCGAAGTATGATAATCCATTGCAGTTCCACCTAGAGTTTTCTATGCAATCCGCAATCGTTCAAGTTTCGGGGGAAAATGTTCGGGGATCATTGAAGTCAGTATATATCAAACTTTAAATCAGAATATGTAATTGGTTCACTCCTAGGAGGTTTTAGGACTCGGAAAAGAATTGTTGTCTCTTTCTTCCAGATGAGTAAGCATAGCACAGTATAGCTTGTCATTACATAACAAAGGAAAGCATAGGATAGTAGCATGGCATGAAATGGCACGGAATAGCATAAAACGCATCATAATGCCAAGCCGGCACGACAAGGCATAGCATGGTATGACATGGCATGGCATGGCATGGCATAGCATAGCATGGCATGGCATGGCATAGCATGGCATAGCATGGCATGGCATGGCATGGCATAGCATGGCATGGCATGGCATGGCATAGCATGGCATGGCATAGCATGGCATGGCATAGCATGGCATGGCATAGCATGGCATTGCATGGCGCAGCATGGCATGGCATGACATGACATGACATGACATGACATGACATGACATGACATGACATGACATGACATGACATGACATGACATGACATGGCATGGCATGGCATGGCATGGCATTGCATGGCATGGTACGGGTATAGCATGTCATGTAGGGTTTGGACTATCATAGCCTTACCTTAACAGAAAGGAACAAACTGACTCTTACAATATAAAAGAGCTAGCACTGTAACACAACTATTGTTATGGTCATTCTGGCAATGGTTAATGAGTAACTCCAGAATTAAGTAGTAAAAATATAAATAATTTTTGCTGTCGTTTCCTCTTTACCTTAGCTACGATGATTTTCGTGCAATCTACTGTATGTAAGTCCCTCAGTTGTTTATTCCTTACACTTTTTCTCATAATCTACATACATATTTATAAACATAATCATTAACTATTAGATATTATACTATTATAATAATCATAAACACTGCTAATTACCTGATACCGTATTCACTTTTTCTTTACATTTTCCTTTTTTCCCGTCAACTCCAGCAACTCCAGCTCCAACAAGTGAGTATACATATACAATACCTGCGTAATGGTTCGTTTCATTTCTGTTTTCTCTGTTGTGAGTATCGAGAGAGATTAGCTTACAGCCAACATTTTCTATCGAGCTGGAATGTGAAAACCGCTATAAGAGTTGGGAGCCTATGGGTAATGTAAATGAAGTACTGCAGAATCCTCCAAGTTATTCACTAAACTACGAGCTTTTTGTTCTTATCTTTCCCAGCATCAGAGAATACCACAGCAAATTTAACCCAAAGTATTTCGCCGCCTGCAAACGATTCAAAAGTGTCTAGCCGATCCCATAATATATTAGCCAGTGTGTCACTTACTCCAAGCCCAGCTCTGTCTCTGACAAAAAATGCGTCAGCCTCAGAGAGTATCATGGCAGTCAGCTCAAGTGCGTCGCAGTCCCAAAGCTCAGTTCCATCTTCGTCGAAAAGTGTCTCAGCAATTTCAACATGGGCAACTGAAGATGGTTCCTTGTCTACAATTCCCTCGAAGAGTACTTCTCCGTCAGTGAGTCAGACCATCTCTGCATCAAAAAGTGAGTTCTTAAGCCTTTCGTCATTCGTCAATAAATGGGTTCGATTCCCGGAGTATAATTAGCCATTGCGGTGCACCTAGAGTTTCCTATGTTGCCACAAACATGCAACCCACCGTTTCGATCAAGTTTCGGGGCAAATGTTCGAGGGATCATGAAAGCACGACAAGGCATAAAATGACTTGGCACAGGCATAACATGTCATGTAGGGTTTGACCTATCATATCCTTACCCTTACCTTAACAGAAAAGAAATAAAATATCTATAGTGACTGACTATTACGATGTAAAAGAGCTAGCATTGTAATACAGCCTTAGCTATAGTAATTCTGACAATTGTTCCTACGTTTAACATTTGTGATCCCAACATTTAGTAGCAAAAACGTTAGTAATGTGTGTTGTCGCTTTGTCTTTACCTTAGCTACAATGATTGTCGTGCAGTCTACTGTAGGTAAGTCCCCTGTTTATTCATTACACGTTGTTTCATTACCAACGTGAAGGCCAGTCCAAACGGTAAATATTTGGCGACCAAACACCATCGAACATTGTTTGATGACCAAACATTTTAGGGCCTGGACAAACGATAAATGTTTGGCGACCAAACACCATCAAACATTGTTTGGTGACCAAACATTTTACCGTTTGGCCTCCATCGTGTTTGGTCGTGTTTGAAAGCATATGACGGCTATCATTCATTCGATCACACAACTTAAAACATTTCTTTTATTCTCGTGTTTGATGGGCGATATTTTGTTCGTTTGGACAGCTGTATCAAACTTGCAGGAGTCCCACGCTTACTCAGTGGCTTCTGTCCATTGTTTGATCTGTGTTTGATCAAAATTTTTTTAACCGTTTGGCCACTCACCTAAACATCGGCATGTGTGATCACCAAACAATGTTTGATGATGTTTGGTCGCCAAACATTTACCCCTTGGACAACCCTTCGGGCCTGGACAAACGGGAAATGTTTGGCGACCAAACACAATCAAACATTGTTTGGTGACCACACGTGCTAATGTTGAAGTGAGTGGCCAAACGGTTAAAACATGTTTGATCAAACACAAATCAAACAATTGATACAAGCCGCTGAGCGAGCGTGGTACGCATGCCCGCATCAGACATGTTTGATACGCGGCTGTCCAAACGAACAAAACATCGCCCATCAAACACGAGAGCAGAAGAAATAATTTAAGTTTTTGATCGAATGTTTCATGACCTTCAATTTTTTTCAAACACGACCAAGTACGATCAAATACGATCAAGCAGCACCAAACAAGGTGTCTAAACGGTAAAATGTTTGTTCACCAAACAATGTTTGATGGTGTTTGGTCGCTAAACATTTCTCCTTTGTCCTGGCCCTTTAGGATGTTCGCGCCCAATTGTTCCCACGCAAATATTTTTTTTAAACTTGCGACGACTTGTAATATACTATTGCCAAAAAGGCAAACAACCTTGGGGGTCAAAGACTTCGTTTTGGAGAGAACATGCCCCGAAAAATACGCTAAATCTAAAAAAATGGGTTTTGTTAGCTGATAAGGCCACAGTGTCTGTAAGCCCCAAAATATTGCAATTAAATCTTTGAATTGAAATGTTCTCTGTCAAATATTGTTTAAGTGGACCTATTAAGTGAATTTAGTCAACTCGTGAGGCTCCTAAAGAACAAGTTCGAATTTAGCGACCATAGTTTCACATACCTTGCAGTTGCAAGATGGCAGGACTCGATGTCCCATGGACATAAATCTTGAAATTTTTAACTTCCCACGCTCAGTTTTGGTTCATTTTTGGACAATGTGTAGTTCGTTGTCAATAAAATCTGTTTCTGGAAAGAAAAGTAGGGGTCACCGAATGTCCAAGATCGTTGTTAAATCCACCCAAAGCTGTTGCGATGGCCATCTTCCCTATCATTGTTTATTTTATTTCATAGCGTCAAACATTTATCGTTTGTCCAGGCCCTTAAACATGTTTGATACAAACGATAAATGTTTGGCGACCAAGCACCATCAAACATTGTTTGGTGACCACACGTGCTAATGTTGAAGTGAGTGGCCTAACGGTTAAAACATGTTTGATCAAACACAGATGAAACAATTGATACAAGCCGCTGAGCAAGCTTGGTACGCATGCACGCATCAAACATGTTTGATACGCGGCTGTTCAAACGAACAAAACATTGCCCATCAAACGCGCGAACAAAAGAAATCTTTTACGTTTTTGATCGAATGTTTGATGGCCTTCAAATTTTATTAAACTCGACCAAACACGATCAGACACGATCAAACCGCACCAATCAAGGTGTCCAAACGGTAAAATGTTTGGTCACCAAACAACGTTTGAAGGTGTTTGGTCGCCAAACATTTATCGTTTGTCCAGGCCCTTAACCGTTTGGCCACTCACTTCAACATTAGCATGTTTGGTCACCAAACAATGTTTCATGGTGATTGGTCGCCAAACATTTCCCGTTTGTCCAGGCCCTAACATACATGTTTGTCTAATTATAAACACTGCTAGTTACCTGATACCGTATTCACATTTTCTTCACATTTTCCGTTTTTTTCGTCAGCTGCAACAACTCCAGCTCCAACAAGTGAGTGCACATGATATCAGCATAATAGCTAATCTTATGTGTGTTAATGTAAATGATTTTATGACTCTGCGCGAAGTACAATGAATAATATCATGTGTACGTAAATGCCTTAAGGCTATTACCGAAGAAAGTTCGTTCTGCTTGTCTAGGAGGCCATATAGTGCAACGAGCTATATATAGGTTATACATGTTTATTCTTGTTTATTCATTTCATTGAAGCCGCTCCAAGGGAGAACAATATGTATCCATACGGCCCGCAGCAGAATGATGACGAGTATCGTGTTGAAGACTCTCCCTACTTCTCCTCTTACCACTGCTTGAGGATCGACACGGATTGGACTGGATTTCTATTCTTCTCGGAGAGGCATTACAAGCTGCATGTAAGTATAAATATTTTCAAAATGACGTCCGGCAGCCATATTAACAGCTTATTCCTGTCGGTGTACCAAACCGATCCTGAAAGTGATGACCTCTTTTCCTAATTCAACACTCATTCCAATAAAATTGCATTACAGCTTGTCACAGAAGTGAAAGCGCTCTGTCTGTGAATATTCATGTACGTAAGTCTATAGAACTTTTCGCTTTTATTCACGAAAGTGATCAATGTTCCACAATAGAGCTTATGTGGTGGTGCTTAATTCCCTCGATTTGTCTTGAAATATAGACGTGTACCTAGATGGATTAGTATCCCATCAAGTAGCAGTGCTTATGAC
>Ga0126343_10000198_pt1 | contig 20098 bp, 8 predicted proteins | sample Cyp2metagenome_FD_92531 | JGI IMG/M metagenome (GOLD analysis project Ga0126343, IMG submission 92531) | Coral microbial communities from Lord Howe Island, Old Settlement Bay, Australia - Cyphastrea 2 metagenome | ecosystem: Host-associated > Invertebrates > Cnidaria > Coral ...
CAGGAGGTTGTGGTTGGTTTCCATAGCAACCATTTTGAGTAAAACTCTCAAAATTCAATTTCTCTTCTTGAGTGCAATACCACACAATTGGTCTTTCTTCACCATATTTAAACAAACTTTTTGTCCATTTTAGGGTACCATACCACCTTAAAGTTAATGCAGTCGTTAATACTTCATGTACAAAGCTGACCCTTTTGGATTGAAAATAGAGAATTTAATAAATTTAAAACAAATCAGTTCATTTAGTGGTGATGGTTTTGACAATAAGCCCATAATATGCCATAACGAACAAGCTGCCGTTCGAGTTTTCTCCAGGTCTTCGCTCAAAACGGACTGACCGCGGAGAATTAAAGGGGCCTAGAAACTAGGTCAGAGTACATATGGCATGTTATCAATCCTATTTCTTTTGTTATTATTTTGGCAAAACATCCTGTAGTTTCATATTTCTTTTTATCGTTCCACATTAAAAACGCATTAAATGCCTCAGTCTATGTCCATATAGCTACAGCTAACTTCTTTCTGAGGCAAGAGAAAAACGGTGAGTTGAATTTTAGATTCATTGTCCCCCGAAGAAGAACCGGAGATACGTTCGAAAATTTAGGAAACCTTTTTAAGTTAAGATCAGTTTTAAATCCTCTGTTATAAAAGAAAAACGGAAGTTTTCTTGATTTGAAACATCCAAGAGATTTAATTTACTTTTCCCGATCGCAAGACCTATACTAAAAGATTATTACTGAAGAGCAAAAAGTCACTTTCGAAATACGATACAAGGTCCGGTAAGGGATTTGTAATCGGAACCATTAATTGCACAAAGCGGAAAATAAGCCCATAAAATCGTGTTCAGGGACAAGGGCAGACTCGTCCGCAGTCGTCTCTCATTAATTGTCTCATGAGGGATGCGCGGACGTGCTTCTTTAGTCCCCCTCAGTTGACTCCCGCTCCCTTAAGAGACCGAGAGACGACAGGGTAAGAGACAGGGTCTAAGGGAAACGTTTAAAGTTTTGTCTGAGATTTGAAGGGGAATTTTGTTCATGATTTTCTAAACATAAGGGTAGCCCATTTCATTTTCGCGTGAGATCCTCCGCGCTTCTCGCGAGGAACGCCGAGACAGGACGAAATGCACCCAACGAGGGATGCGGACATCTGTTTTTTTCACTTCAAAACATTTAATAGAAAAACGTTTATAAACTCTGCAATTATGCTTCTAAACGCCTTTTTACTGATGTTAATTTGTGGTCTCAAAGGTGTTCTTGTTTTGAATTATGTCCTTAGTGATACGGCTAGGTTTGGTTACTAGTTCTCTGTATGGTTTAGAATTGTATTTCATGTAATTTTTATGACAAAGACAAAATATTTAAAGCTACTGCTTGTCGTAGTATCCTCGCTTTCATTTTCTATGGACTTTTTATTTTAAACGTTTCCTGAGCGTCCAAAGGTCGCATCTCAAACAGAACACTGAATATTAATATTGACGTTTATTTTTGTTTTCTGACTGAAAGGGAAAGAAATGTTACAATAACATCCGCTTGGGATGAAACACATGTTACTTTCCCAGTTTTCCCTTACAGGCAACAATGCTGACGGCCAGACTGACATAGTCTAAGAATAGTATCTTAGAAAGAACCTGTCAAATAGCGTTTTGTTTTTGATTGTATAGACGAAGCTTCCGTTGTCTATTTTTTCCCACCATGCACACCATTTCAGCCTACGATTATCATTTCAATCTTCGGATTTGCTAAAATAATTTTAATATAAGCGAGGGCGCTTTAGACGAAAGTATAACGAAAAGAAATTTTCTGTCTTTTCCGGGATGCGATCCATAACGTGAACTTAGTGTTAGGTCAATTCATGGCTTTTATTGGGGTATATATAAATTGAGTTTGATTTCAGCGGGGGGCCACTAATTGAAACATTTTCAGAAGCGCTCTTAGGTAAAATTCAACAATAATTGTCGTTAATGTTTAATAAACCAGATCAAGCTGATTCTTGTTTTGAAATATTAATGCTTTTTCTAGAATTGTTAGCTGCAAACCTCTTTAATTAAATTAAACCTTTCTCAAGTCTTACGTGACTTTTTATGAATGTATGCACACCGCAAAAGATAAATAGAAATTAAAAACAATTTGTTTTTAGTTTACCGCAATTTGTGATTGAAGTCGTAAGTGCGCATGCGCTTGGTTATCACTAGCCAAATCGCGTTGGTTTTTATCTACTGTTATATTCCAATTTGAAAACTATAAGAGACTAAATTTAATTCAGCATTTGTTGAGATATTATTTGCTATACGCCTTCAAATTCGCTTGGGCTTCGCCTCTGTGGTGAATTCTCCATGTCGTATTAAATTTCCTCGATTTAAAACCCGTGGAGTTTTCTGCCAATTTCTTGTTTCCTCTTGTCAATCTCTGTGATTGTACCAGCTGTATTTTCGTCAAGTTGCTTCTCTTAATTCAGACATTCGTTTTGATTGCTTTTTAACGATGGGAACGGTTTTTTTACGATATAAATGACTTGATATGTACACCCACTCTGTTTTCAAGTGTGCGAGAATCGACAGTTCAGTATCTTGAATCCATAATCCGACCCCGTCCGAAAAATTCTAGAATGTCATGAGCGTTTTCTACTCTGTTTACTACCCTGATTCAGTAAATGCTTTTTCTTTTTAATTTCGTGCTATTTTTTATTTTCACAACCTGTTAAAGTTGTCAGCTTGCCAGACAGTCGCCTATAAAATAGGTGTGAATCGGTTCGCCACGGGTGGCTTACGTTTTAAACTCCTACCGGCAAAATCTTTTATGCTTTTTTATTCTGATTCAAAATCTCTCAGGCACTCACTGATCCGCAACGTGCAAATATTCTTCGTCGGTTCCTATGATTTTAATCCTCTTCGAGTTTAGCATTTAAAAATACTTCCATTTTCCATTGCACTCTTGCATAGAGCAGTTCACTTCGCGACAGAATATAAATCAGTCGCTCGCGCAGTTTTGTCCTCAAGACCTTTTGTTCACAAGAAAATGAGTAAAATGCCATGTCAGTTCGGCTTTCCTGTCAGTGTATTTGTTGTCGAATTTAAATTACTATAAGGACTTTTTGCTTCCTATAAAAAGGAAACATTATTCAATTGAACAACCTTTTAGTTCAGTTGTTAAATAATTCATGCATTTCAGTGGTTTCAATGGTACAAGGTTGCACCAATCGTGTTCTTTGTTTTGTTGATTTCATGCACGTGTGCTAAATGTGGGATTATTGTTACTTTATAGACCACAGTTCCTAACGGCTCCACAACCGCTCGTTTTCAGTGTGAATCTTTCGTATTTTTCTTCCTGAGGCGGAAGTGTACCGAAATCAAAAGTGTTTCACCGGTTTTTGCTGTTTTATTCAGGTGAAGAAGAAAACAGGTAGGTAATTTAAGCGTGAGGTTCTATATGTTTTTACCCTAAATTTTACATTCAGAAATTGCCATTTATAAACGTTGCGAAAACAATTGCACTTAAGATAATATTGTTTTTTTCTCTTTTTTTGGTCCAAGAGCCATAGATTTTTGTTACTGGTTGCAAGTGGGGATTTTTATTTTCATCGACAAGTCAGTTTTATACACATAGATTGTAAAAAACAATTTACACTTGATATTTTCATAACTGTAATGAAAATGAATACATGTTGATAAGAAATCGACCTAAAATTGATTCACTGAAATAAATTTGCAGAATTTGGCCCCATTGTCATCGCTGTCTCCGTTGCCTTGTAAATTTAAGTTCAAGCCCAGGTGATTTTGTCGATAGTGACTAATTGGTTTCGAAGTGGTGTCAATAAAATATTCGCTTTCGAGAGCGGCAGTCCAAGGGCGGTTATTCTTCAAAGTTAATGCGCGGTGTATTGATTCTCAGGAAACCACTAGAGAATTATGATAACCATGGGTGTACAAGGTTGTCACGGTTGACTGCCCGTAAACAATAGTGTTACGCCTTGGCAGTACTCCAGAACAAACCTCTCCGGGTTAGAGAGCATCACATTACACCCCTAAAACAGTGTTGCTGTGTCATCAAGACAGGCGCATAAATTAAATTTCTACCCGCAAATTCGGGCAATATATTAATGGCATACCGCAGAAGAAACAAAATTACGCGTAGTCTGCGCGTTTTATTTAGTTTTGTCAAGAACTCCAGAGTTCGTTTCAAGAAATTCGAGAGCGTTTCAGCATCTTTGGAGTTCGAAGCCGTCAGACGTTTCCAATTTTAGCCTTGTTCCTGTTTTATTCTCGTTTTAGTTGCTGTTTTACTTTGGGATTTTTTAACAATTCTCTGGATAGCGAGGACGGTGCTGCTGTTTATTTTTCACTTTTTAAAAGGGAATGTTGAAAATTCAAGAAAAAAATCGAATAGTCTTTGACTTTCGCGAAAAGAAAAATTGTGATTGACAAGCCTTTGCGGTGCGGTATGACATTGCGTGTCAAGCGTGACATGATAATGGAGCGGTCTGATTGGTCAGTTCCGTTACTGATTAGTCGTGAGGCTCATATCGCGCCCGATCCTTTTGTAGCTCGCATCTCTTTTCATTCGTCCTGTGGAAACTGCTGTAAAATCTTTATTTTTGGACGAAAAACGGAACAGTTACTGCGACCAGAACCGCGATGAATTGGACTAACCATTGAAGTCAAACGAGAGAAGTTTCGCGAGGTTTGCACCACGTTTTGTAGTTTTTTATCTCCTTTATGAAGCAATTGGTATTTCAAGCATCTTTGAATGTGTATGGCGTGAATTGTAAAATCTAGAAAATCTCAGGAAATTCCGAGTTTCTGTCGGAAGTCTTTCCATGAAGGGTTCACGGATGCAAACTGTTCATGGTGAACCTTTTATAAGAGCGTTTCTTTCAGTTCGAAAGGCGAAAATCGTAATTTTACGGAGTGATCGACGAATATGTAATGTTATGAATAACAAACATTGCTGGCCGATTTGAATTTCTAATTTTGTCACATTCGGTGAAAGATTTGTATACAGGTTATCGCCCACGTAAAATCGGCTTTTTTTTCCTGAGAAACAATTTAGTCGGGCTGGAAAGTCGTAGTTCATAGTTTTCGTTGCCCCGAAAACAATTTCTCTTTCTTCAATTCCCCGTTGCTTGACGTGAATTTAGGCTTATGTTTTGTGTTCTACAGATTATTCTGCTCGTGAAGTTTTAAGCTTTGAGACAAATGGTGCAGTGCTTTTCTTGTGACAGGTAAAGGTTAGATATTTGTCCATTTTATCTACGGTAATAAGCTCTTTATATTACTCTTCGACACCGCCAAGTGACCTGTGAACAATTTCAAGCGCTTTCAAGTAATTCCTGCATGAACGTAATAGTTCGTGTCTCGCAATAGAAAAACATTTTACAGGACAGTGATTTGTATTTATTCTCCCAATAAAATGCGTCCCTGCATAATTCTCTCAAATTTGCCGACAATTGATGGACATGATAAACGATCGAGTTATTAAAATGTGTTGATATTTTGTTTAGATAACTCGGGATAACTCGATACATTTTCCCAAATCTTGCATGCCAGGGGGGCCCTTATATTCGCGATCGTCAGCTTCAATAAAACTTGTTGCCAATTTTTCAGCTGTTTTCCATTTATATTTTTAAATGCGCTTCTCGAATGTGACATCTTGTTATTCTGAGCGGAACTTTTAACTGGAGTAAAATAGCATGTTGTTTTCTACTTCATAGATCGTTCGGGTGAGACCATGACGTAAGCAAAGCTTTTGACAAAATCCAAATCCTTTTATAAGTTCAGACCACGTCACAACTCCATGCTTTTAAAATTGTTTGGTATGCCCTAAAACTACCATCAACGCGATTAAAAGATTTAGCCTTTCTTAAACGAAGTTTTGCGGCGCGATTCTGGCGATCGCTTTGCCATTAATGATTTTTTTATGTTCACCTGGATTATTTTTAAACCCATTTTCATAGAAAAAAAAATCCAGTTAATTTTACATATGTCTTCTCGTTCCGCGGACGATAATCACTTTTAAAAACCCGCAAGAATCTGGATTTCGTTTCGGTACTTACTTAAGGTTCACACTGTGAAAACAACTTAACGTGAAGTTATTAACTTTCGCGTTTTGATAAAGCGATCAAATATTGCGCGATATTGGTTATCTATGTTGTCGCTGAGGTAAATCTTTTGTGTACCATTGTCTTCTGTGTTTTTCCCAGTAGTAGGCTTGACTTTGTTGCCCCCTCGTTTATTTGAACAGTTGGTGCAAAGCTGATCAACCAATGAAATGCCCTCTTTTATTCTCTTCACATGATAACCATTGTTAATTGTTCTTGAGGGTCTTTGTATTGTAACTTTGTGTTCCAAGCAAACCTTTCACCTTAAGAATCAACTCTATGCAGTGAAAATGATAAGTAATCTCAATATGGGCTGTCACAAATTTAAGATGTCCTGGCTAAAAACAATTTTTTTCGTGTTTAATGTAGACAAAGAAAAGAGATATTGAGTGCAATGGGTTGTGAAGTGAAGCGTCACCTCCTTAAGTGTGTTTATGAAGTGACCTGTGACAAATTTGCATTTATTTTTATAAATATTTAAAACAGCATGTTTTTACTAATCATGGTAACTAATAGTTTCAACAAAATGAGCTATTCTTTCTTTATAGTTGTCTTGTATACCATCAAATTGTGTGAACATTTTTGATAAGTGTGTTCGAGTTGTTTTTGCATTTTAACAGCTGAAGTGTGCCATCCTGTGTCTTTTTTATTTATTCCTGATAACAATTATTCTTACTGGTAACATGTGGCAGGGTTTAGTTTAAGAAAAGTATAACATCAAGTGCATCCGGTTTGACAATAATTAACATGTTTTAATTTCAGCCAGGTGTGTTTGGTTTATCTCTCTGGTGTCTTGTGTGATGTGATATAGTCATTTACCTCACAAGGCTGTTTACCGTAACCCAAAAATTTAAATTCTCTTAATTAGGCCAATACATTTAAAAGAGGTGCAGTGACTAGAATAATAATTACAAGCATCAAGTGGATGTCTTAATGTAGCTCAAAATTCTTTTAATCAATGAGAAGAGAAATCTATAGATAAGAGGATAAAGCACGGCTATGTTTTTATTTCAAGCTTTCATCTCAAATGGAAGGACACTTGCCAAGGAAGTAATTTATTACAATTAATGCAAGACATCTTTTAGTAATAAATATGCAAATTATTTTTTTCTGTGTTGCTGATATTATACTCGACACCATATCAATAACAAAGAATAACGTTTTGGCAATGCAAGGTTATTATTGTTCTTAAGATCAAAACAAGCACTATTTTGCATTATTTTTGGAAATTAGTTTTCTCTACAATTGAAGATTATGTCATTAGGCAGTCTAGATCTCTAAAGAATTTTTTTTTGTCTGTAAATTTGCATGTTCTAGTGAAATCTAACAGAGGTATAATTAGCTCCATAAATTAGCAAAACAATATTGATTCTGTTACTTTGTCTCTCAGGAAACTGACGAAAACATCTTAAACAAAGGGTTTCTTATGCTAAGCCACACAAGTCTGGTCAACAATCAATATCAAGAAAATATTAAACTCTCCCTTAGCAAAAGTTAGTTTAGTGGTCCATTACTGTTAATATATTGCTTAGAGCTGTTGAAAATTTCAAGCATGCAAATGGATGTTTATTTGTAGGCGTATATCTTATGATACTTGTAGGAAATATCTCGATCTGAAGGAAGAAGCAAATCTTCCATTTGACGTAAAACATGTTCAACATGATATATGATTACTGAACTGAAGGGGAAAATGAGATATTGTGGCATGTAGAATCCTTTAGACATCCTGTTTTAAATACAGTAGCTGTTAGTACGGTATGAACACATTTGATTTTTTTATACGGATGTTCATGAGCAATATTTGTGACTTACTGGTAATATGTTTTAAAACATGTGTTGTTGCCAAGAAAGGAAGAGCTCCATGTTAATTATTTGAATGAAATAATGTGATTTATCTTGCATGCAGCCCAGTCCATTTCCTTGTTAAAAAAGACACACGCACATAATTTCAATATTTCCTCAATATGTACTCCTATCACCAAACATATGCTGAACATATTTATGAGTAAAAATTAATTTTCTTGGTCTTTGTCTTTGAATTCCTTTAGAATTATGAATCACTAATCAGTGAATGTATGGTCCAAGACAGACAGCTAGCAGTTGTGTGTAAATGATGACAGTATCAGTTGGTGTAACCTCTTGTACACCTCAGGCTAAGGATCTGGAAAAAGTAGAAAAGGCTCAACAAGAAGATAACTTTGACAAACAAGGAGAAGACTCTGAAAATGACACGGCTATACATACTGAGCAAAGAACAGCTGATTTAAACTTATCTTCAAGAGTTGTTGAAAATGTTGAAAATGCATCCAGTAAGGGTATTTGCGCTTCTGATGTCTACTCTGGACCATCCAAGGGGGATGCAGTTTTGAGTAATCAAGTGGACACCCCTGAGGTAAACAATGTGTGTGTCAATCCTGGTAAGACAATGAAACAAGGTCGTGTGGTCAGTCGTGGGAGAAGGAAAAGTGATAACAAAGAGTACAACCAAAAGTCCCAAGGTGGTAGAAGAAATCGTGGACGGAAGATCTCCAAAGGCACTAGAGATTACGAGAACAGTTCAAGCAATGGTGGTAATTCTGGAGCAGATGGCAATGGAGAAGATAATGGTAGTGACGATGATGATGAAGACGATGATGCAGATGAAGATGATGACGATGATGATGAAGATGATGATGATGAGGCAGAGGATGATGATGATGACGAGGATGAAGAGGAAAGTAAAAATGAGGATGATGATGATGATATCTCTTTAAATGGAAATGGGCAGGAAACCAAAATCAAGCAGGAGCCATCAGATGATCAAGAGGTACATGTACTGTACTGCTACTGTAGGCTCAGTTACAATGTGCATAAAACAGGAATATACAGAACTCCAATCTGGAGAGCGTACCTGTATTTATGTTCCTGGTATTGGACAAGAACTTAGGAGCTAATGCTGGAAGTCTTTTCAAATGTAAATGACATTTATTTCCCTTTCATGATATTCCCTTTCATGACCCTCCATACACCTTATTCCAAAATGGCCACCAGTCAAGTATTGTTTTGTTTTGTTGCAAAATAGCCCTTGTCGTCTCGCTCTTAAACTCGAAATTCCAAAGAATATTGTCCCTTAAACTAGGCAACAAGGGCTAAATTGCAAATAAACAAAAGATTATTAAAATGGCGGCAGTTTTGGAATAAGGTGTATTGCAAGCTACTTCCAGTCCATTACCAGGAATGCAAATATGGTCTTGACAATCAATGTCTGAATTACTTTAATAGTCTTATGTACATCTGCAGTGCAGTCAACACATTTCTTCATATGAATAAACGCTTGAGGGATGGAACCAAAAGTCCATAAAGCTGGATAGATTGAGCACAATTCTTTAAATTGCTCAAAGAACCAGAAAATGTTTTTAATCAGAACTTACCTCTTACTAACTGAGCACGAGGCCGTAGTGGGAATTATTGGTCCAAGGTCGTGGCAGTATGGACCAAGCGCAGCAAGGTCCATACAAAAACGACTGAGGGCCAATATTTCCCAGTACGGCTCTAGCTAGCTAGGTTAGTAAGTAGTTTATTATATGGCACCTGGGCCATACTTGTTTTGAATTTGCTGGCTTTCGAAAATAAAAAATACACAGCTTATGACCGTTTCCATGGAAATGGTCCATATAGCAAAATCCAGACCAAGAAAGAACCAATCAGAATGCTCGGATTTGCCTTGCCATGTAATAATGTTTTATATTTTAGTTTTAAAAGTGTTTCTGCCTTGAGGCAGTTTCCTCTTGCATGTACATGGGGATGTTCATTGAAAAGAAAATAGGAACCTTACCAATCCTTAGTTAGTACAGAGATGGGTAAAAGGATTGCAGGGTAATGTTAAACCAAGGTGGTTTTGTGTTAGAGCTGTTTTCAATTGAGTGTTGCAAAACCAAACTAATTACTTACGAATTAGAGTACTCAGCTAATCTCAAACAGTAGTAAAACCAAAAACAAAACTTAAATTAATTGCCTGAATCTTACCTTCAACACTCAATTGAAAATGGCCTTTAAAGAGCTTTTCCACAGAAGTTTCCTGTATGAACAGACATCAATCAATTTATCCCATCAGATGTTTCCTGCTGGACTACAAGGATTCATGACAGGTTTGGATGGTAATATTCCATTAGCCAATCTTCTTGAAAAGCTGCCCAACTCAGTGTGTCCAGGAGATGAGAACAGTTCATTGCCTGCAGCTCCTGGTGTCCCTGTGACTCTCCATGGGATAGTCTGTCATGAAATCGGAGGTAGAAGTGCTAGATGGTTTTTGCCTGTCATTTAATCACTTGGTCTTGGCCTGATTTGGTTAAGGGATGATACTAGTTACATGTACCATACGTAGAACAGAAAGTTAGTAAGTTCAATAACATTTATTTATACCAGTTTCTCATATAGATGCAGGTTCAATTAATGATACATGTAACTTGCAGGTGTCTGGTTATTGTCAATTCTGATGTTTTTCATGATGTATATTTATTTTAGGAGTATTAGTTGTTAATATCAAATGGAGAAACAAATTTTATTGTGGCTCTCTGATGGATTGTTCAAGACATGCCTGGGCCAGTCCAAGGTATTGAATTTTTAATTTTGTTAGGAATTATTATAACATTAACTTTGTGTAACGGTTACTGCATTTTTCAAAAATTGCAGCCTCAAAAGTGAATTTTCAACTGACTTTGAAAAGGTGTCTGCTGTATGTTACCCAGTGACATTGTCACCCACACGACTTATCATGGAGCTAAGACTTCAGCCTTGAGAACCATACAGTGAACATAAAAATAATACACCATCACTCTCACTTCTCCCTGCATGCTAATTTACTCTCACATTTTGTGCATTATTTTGTATGCTCTTTGTACAGATTTCCGGCCATGGATGGTGGTGAAAATGAAATGAAGATGGGCGGAAAAGGTGTCAAGGGAAAGAGGAGACAGAAAAATGGCTCAGTATCGTCATCTGCAGGAAATGTCAATAAAGAAGGTAGCTTTGACAATTTAGGAACTGATCACAAAAGTTTTTCCGAGGTTGTTGTTTTCTTTGAAACCTCATTTGTTATAATATCATAAATTGCAGTCACACCTCTGAAGCACAAACTGCGTGGTCGAAAGAGGGGAGTGTCTGGCTGCCCTCCTCCAAAATCCCAAGGGTTTAAAGGAATGGGGAAAAGAAGGTCCAAAAATATAGATGATGATGATGATGGTGCACGCCCTGGAAAGCGAAGCTGCACAATGAAGACAACGGTATCCCCTCAACCATCTCCCACCTTGATTGAATGTCCTGAACCTGGGTGTGACAAAAAGTACAAGCATATCAATGGATTGCGCTATCATCAGGCACATGCACACTTGGAAGAGGTGAGTGGATTGCGTGAAGTGTTGTATATGTCATAGTTTAAGTTTCAGCAACATGCATTTAATAACTTGTACATGTATGTAAACGGGGAATTGTCCAGCTGCATGTAACAACCATGTTCTAGTGGTCGAGTCAGTCCTGGCTTGTTATAGAGCTTTGAGTAAGGTTTGTGATGGAGCTGAAAGTTTTGTAGATCAAAGAACTGACCTTGGCTTTGGATTTTTATATGATTTTGAACTGTCCCCCTATGCTGTTGCCACTAATTTTTCAGAATGTGTCACCAAGAAAGTTGGTGCAGGTAGCTTCTCAGTTTACAATTGTTGTGCTTTTTTGCTTCTATTCAATCTAGTCCAACCAATCAGATGAGAGATCTGCAAGTACCAGTCCTTCACCTGTAGAAGAGTTCAAAGAACCTGATACTAAGCCAGGTTTTAAAGGAAGGACATCGCGTGTCAGTGCTAGAGCAAGGAGTGTGTCTCCATCACTAGCTGCTGCTCTTGCTGCCATAAATGAGAGGAAGAATGATGCATCATCCAAAGGATCAGGTGGTAAGAAAAAAGAAATCACTGAACCATGTTTGGATTTGACAAATGCAAAGGAAGCTAAAGAATCCAGTTTGACCATTCCTACAAATGAGGAAGACAGTGCTATGGAAGACACTTCTATATCATTTGTGGAAAGCTCAGATAAATGTCAACAGGCTTGTGAACACGAGATCAGGAAGGAAAATGATAACCAAAAAAATGTTGATCAAACCAAACACATTGATTCAAAGTCTGGCTTTAAGCCAGTACTAGATGAGCAGCAAATTGCAGTGAAGAATTTGGAAAAGGAACAGGTTAAGGACTCTACAAACTTGACAACATGTACAACGATCACAGCTGAAGTACTTGCAAGAAAAATGCCAGACACTGGCACAGCTGGAATAAAATCTGAGCCTTCCCAGGGCAGTCAAGAGGTATGGGAAACTGCAGTTATTGACTGCGGATATAGTGGGCCAAATGGCAGTGGAAAGTCCCATGGCATGGAGTCTGAAACAATTAGTATAAGTCAGGTTGAGGATATGGAGAAAGCTCTTGGTGAAAACAGCTTTAGTGACAAACAGTCTAACAACCAGCTTAGTATTCCTGGTATGCAGCCGGTGGATTTGCGGCAGGCTGTTGACACAGGAGTAGGGCTTATTAATCAGCTAGGCATTGAAGTCGAGGACATCAGTGAGAATGAAGAAGATATTGATCCTGGCCAAGGTAAAGGCTGCTTTTTTACAATTTAGGATTTCTAAATGATAATATAAATGTGCATGTAAATGTAGTGCAAATGTAATGATTGAATGCTTACTGAATCAAGAGGGCTAAATGTATACAGTACTTCCTGTAGATGTTCAGTGTCAGGCAATACTGTATGATTACAGCGTAAATTTCTGATAATGTTATCAACCTTAGTAGTACATTATACAGTGTACATGTAGATGCACTTTCTTACCTGTAGTAGTAGGACTGAATGTCCAAAACGTTTTGCCATCTTCAGACAGATCAAATAATTTATGACTGCTAATCTGTTGTGTGACACGAGGCACAGTAAGATTCCCTTGTCCTGAACACAAACATGCTAAAAAGATGTTGTTGTATTTCACTTTTCAAAGTCACTTGAACTCTGAAGTCATTTCCACTGCCAATCATTAAATCACAGGAATTATCAACAAACCTTTTAAAGAGCAACAAAATGGACCAAATTCTATCAGCTTAGAGTCTGCAAAGATGATCCTGTTTGTTGACATTCTAATTTCAGAGTTTGCTTGATTTTGATAAGCCCAGTAAAATTAATGGACTCTTCAATAACTTACGGAACTTTTCTATAGGGTAGCTCAAAAACAAGTGTTTGTGTTATTTAAAGATGCAAGGAAGGCAGAGGGTGTGAAAAATGGATCCATTAGAAGTTGACTGTCAGAAGACTCGGACCACAAATGATTTTAGTGAATTATATTCTTTTTTTTAATTCCTGCAGATTCTGAATACACAAACAAGGACATGACTAGTCTGCCATGTTCTTCCATTATTGATCACAAAAATTCTTCAGGAATAGGTATTCCAAGAGGATTACCTTTTGCCAGTGAATTAACCCAGGTGCAGAAATCAGAAGTCAACTTGGATAAGAATTTTGTGAGCTCTGACATACTGAGAGCTAAGCCTGGGAGTAGTTTTTATTTTGATGTTAAGAAACAGAACACTTCAACAGATGGGAAAATCAACAAAGAGAAAAATGCAAAATCTTTATCCAAATGTGATAGTGAAAACAGTGATTTATGGACCAATTCTTCTGAGAACGTGTCTGCGCAGTCATCTGTACTGAGGAACTTTGAAACAAAACAAACACCTTTAGAGGACAACGCTGGGAAAACTACAAATGCAAGCATTTCCATGGAAGCTCTTGTTTCAAAGAGCATTTCTCGAAGTGCTGTTGAGCCTCCACTTACCAATAGTGATGCACCATCAATGAGATACAAATTCTTTGAGTGTAGAAACTATGGTGATGGTAATTATGACAAATGCATCAGGACATCAGATGTTGATCAGAAAGGAAATGTTGACTCTAAGGCAACTCTTGCCCCTATAAGGTTTCCAGAACTTGTTCGAAATGGTGCCAGTTCTAATGCACTTCAAAGTCAGAGCGATTCTCTGCCCGGTTCTGGTAGTGCAAGAACAGGTTTGAATGTCAAGCTTTCATTTGTGGAAGAGAGTAATAGCGATGGTAAAATCATCAACAAAAAGTTACCTCTAGCTACCAGGAATTCTAGAACTCGTAGTCCAATTCCAGAAGCATTAAACAGGAAAGCTGGGGTTTCTATGGAACCTCATCACTCAACAAAAAGCCCAAGTTCTATTAGTTCATTACCTGGCACTTCGGCTTTACAGTCATCCTCATCCAAAACAGGAGTTGACTCTAGCATTCAATCACCTTCAACTCTTTCAATTGCTGGTTCCAGGGTGCATTCTTCAATGGTGGACAGGAAAACCCCATCAAGTCCTTTTCAACCTGTCATAGTAAAGCATGAATTTCAGCCTACAGAAACAACAAAAGGGATCAGACAAGAGGTAAATACACCAGGTTTTACACCAGCAGACTTAAAAGTAACACTCTTGTCTTCACTGTCCCTAACATCAGGGGAGCAAAGCAAACAAAACTCAGAAGGCAAGGGAAGTAATGGATTTAATGAATCAAGAGGTAACAGGAAAAGCCCCCTTCCTGGTCAAGGAATAGAGGATCATGAAAAGTCTTACAAGACAGCAGCCAGAGCTCTGGCCAGACCACACCCAGCTTTGATTTCAAAGCATCCATCTCCTCCTGTGGGCGTGGCCCATCCTTACCCAAGAGCTTCAGATGGTGTAATGAAAGCCTCTGAACATAAGACTTCAGCCACTGTGACATCAGGTAAAGGTCATCTATGCATGTACAGTGAAAAATTAATTCAAGAGGACATTATGAAAGTACCAATGAACAATATCCCAGTTCTTTTGGGTTACAGTAGGTTTTTTTTATGTTAAGGGTGCTCTCGCATAGAAGTTAAGTGCCTTGCTGCTGGAATTACTTTAAACTGCTGCTCAGTTAGACATAACAGGGCTCACATTAGGTTATTCCAGAAAAAATCCACACCCCCGACGGATAGGTCGTTTTTTAACCCCCCTCTCACCTTGATTTCCTGAAGCACAAGACCCCCCTCCTGTATGGATTTTCAAGGCAAAAGACCCCCCTGGATTTACGAGAAAAAAATTTTAGGCTTAAATTTAATTTATTTTTAAAAGAAAATACGCACAATCACGTCAAGAAGATGTCTTTTTTTTCCTAAAGCTTCACATTTTCTGCTATGAAAGGACCTGCGAAGGAACTTAGATAATCATTTATGCAGGTGGGAAATATGTGAACAAAATATTTCTACCATTACCAGGGTCTGAGAGTGCTAAAGTGTCACCAAACTAAATGTTCGAGTCATATGTACAATAGGTTTAGATGACCCCTGCATTTTTCAAGTTCAACCCTCCCTCCCCTTCTGCCCGGATTTCCAGGGTCTTTGACCCCCCCCCCTTCCCCCCCTGGAGAATTTCCAGAATCCCATCCATCGGGGGTGTGTGGATTTTTTCTGGAAAATCCCATTGTTTTAATGGTGGATGAGAGTCTGAAAGGCTGCCAATTTAATTTGCTTTATGCTGGCCACTACTCTGCCTTACATGTAGGTCAATAATTAGAGTTGCAAACAACTTTTTGGGATACATTACATGTATGTGTGCTGAGGCCTAACATCCCATCCAGATGAGATCCTGTCGCAATCATAAGGATCATATCAAGAGGAGGTACATTGTAGTTGCTACAGGCTGAGCACTGGCTTTTTTTCTTTAGGGTGAAGTTATTGAGGGTATTGTTTCACACCCTACATGGAATGCTACATGTATTCCATCAATACTTTCCTCCCATCCTTCCTGGCATTCACTGGTTATGTGAGAATAACACTTCTCACACAAGAACATTTAAAGGGACTCCAGCCACAACTCGTACCTGTATATCTCAATCTGGAGTATAACACACATGAGTCCCATGAGTCCCATAAAGGACTTACTACATATACTAGGTATAGAATCACACATAAAAGTAACATTGCATTTAATACATCTTCCTCAATACATTTGCAGTAACCTATTCAAGCACTTCTCCCAGACCAACTGTTGTTGATGTGTCTGCAGAGTTGCCGCAGCTGGAGAACAAAGCTAAGCAACTGCAAACATTGCCAGTGCCTATTCCAGTCGGAGAAGTGTCACCAGTATCACTAAAGAGAAGTCCAGGACCTGCCATTCATTCTGGTCTTCCATCTGTTCTGCCAATAATTGGACCAGGAATAAAAACCCAGGGATCTGTGTCATCCCACTCTACCATTAGGCCAGGTTTGATTACCATTTACTTTCTGCTTAGGAGAGCTTTTTAATATTTACACATGTGTGGTATGATTGCTGGTTGATATTGCAACGGTGATGTAATTGTAAAGTATCTTAAACTGTCTTATGTGTTTCAAATCATCTATATTTTTGAATCTACGGCCGGAGGGCCGTAGATTCTATGTCATCGACCGTGTCCGTTAAGCAAAAACACGTCACAAAAGAATATTCGCACTTAATCAAACTTCGGATGTGCGAAGATCTCTTCCCGATAAATACCCGAATGGTCGACTATATGATTGAGAGGAACAAAATATGTGAAGATTAGTCACGATTGATTTGTCGGTAGACTTTCGGTTATTCAAACCTGTTAATGTTCGTAAAAGAGAGTTACTTGTCAAGACGGAGGAAAAAATGTGAATTTACTAGGAGATCTCTTAACCGCTGACCGTAGTAAGACATTGCAGACTCGTTTTCCCACGCTCTTCGAAGCGACGCGAATTGGTGAGTAGATAAATTTTTCTATCTTTTTTTTCTGATATAACCAGCTACAGTTATCACCAAATATGCCAAAACGTTGTTGTCGAATTATCTTACATGATTTTGAGTGGTTTCCGAAGGTTTTGATTGAAAATACGAGTGTTACGGGCCTTCAAAGATCTAATGCACATTTGCAAATTGATGTTTAGTTCATGTTTTCATACAACCCGGAACTCAACGCAATGTTTGTTTTATTATAAATATTTGTTTCACCCGCAGGCAGGATCGATTCCAAAACGTTCTCCTGACAAAAACGAGCTATCTGTCGATACTAAGATCATTCGCATAAATTCTTCATACGAAAGTTCCGTGTCGTCTGTTCGCCATCGTTTAAGATTAACTGGATAATATTTCAATACTATCTGGGAGGGATGTCACTGGTTTTATGAAAAACTTTTATGAAGCTAGAGTTTTTAGGGTCGCCGTCGTCGTAATACGAAATTGAAATTACACAACTTAAAGCAATTAGTCTGGCGACACTACACGCGAAAGTTTCCCACGTCCACTGCCGTCATCGTCTTTGCTTTCCCGTATTTCCATCGTATAAAAGAATCCTAATGCTGCTTGTGATGCAGAGGACATTTATGCCGTGCACTCAATTTTCAAAACAATATTTTGCAATGTAGAGCAGAATCTGCAATCATGCCGGTTACATCACTGGGCGAATCGCGAATTTACTGTTCGCGGTAATTCCTTCCTCACAAGGAGACTCGAATCCCTTTCGAGGGATTATTCTCCCCTTTTGAGGGATTATTCAGCTCTTTCAAGGGATTATGCAGCCCTTTCGAGGGAGTACACATCCCAGGCTTTTATTCACTATGGCTACCAGTTGTGAACTATGGATTGTAAAGCTTGCTCATGAAAATAGTCTTTTTTTCAGTACTCGATTTTTTAGTCAAAATTTGAACATGAAAAATTTTTTCTTCGGGTAAGAATTATAAATCTTATCCAAAATCCTCGTCTGAATAAGAGCTACCTCTTGTCAGAGAGGAAGCTTTTGTTATCTGGAGACATTGAATTAAACTTAGGCCCAGCAGAGATTACTAATCCACATACCCAAGGCCGTGGATTCATGCGCTCATCGAGCGCCTATTTTTTCTTTATGTACATGTACCCCTCAGAGTTTGTCATTCACCCTTATCATCTTCATCTTACTTTTCCTGTGTTATGGGTTTCTAATGTCCTCTTTTGCTAGGCTTTTGTGAGTCCTCCTGTCTTCCCTCCGATTGTTTAGATCAACACTTTGTGAAAATCTTGTAATAATTACATCCTTGAGAATTCTTGAGAGTATTCTTGAGAATTGTTAAATTGGAATACCCACCTGTATTATGTATTTCAGGAATAAAAGCTCCAGGGATGAATGAGCCAATTAGAAGTGAAAGAAAAAATGATACTTTGCTCAGAGAAGTATCGGCCTATGCAACCTCAAAGTCACCTGTACCACACTCCTTAGCCATGTCGAAACCCTCCCCGGAAGGGAACAGCCCTCAACAGTCGGCTGCTGGAACAGCATTACATCAAAAATCAAGAGCATCTGATGATAGCAGTAGGGATGACTCTGAAGTGGTCATTGTGAAAGATGAACCTCTCACTTATAGTTCTTCAAAGGATAAGGCTGTGGCAGAGAAAGAGAGAGAAAGAAGAGACATCAGGGACACTACTGCAGACGTGAGTTACAGGACACATGAACCCATTTCTGCAGAACAGCTGCGCAATCTGCAGCTTCAGCAGCAGTTGACACTGCACCAGTACTACCAGGCTAGTGGCATGTCAATGGAGATGTTGAAGAGTCTCAGTCAGCTGGCATACATGCAGGGCATGCCTGTAGATCCTAAGGCTACATTTGCAGCCCAGGCGCAGTTGTGGCAAAACATACAGCCAGAGCAACAGTTGCAACTCATGCAGCTTCACAGACAGATGTTAGAACAGGAGAAAAAGGTGAGTTGTATGGCTCACGCAGATAGTACATGTAAATATGAGAGATACATGTAACTTGTGGTAACATGTAAGTCGCTACCTTAAGTTCCATATCTGAAAACAGCTAGGTTAATTGAACAAATCTCTGTGGCAAAAAGCATTTGCTTTTTGCCACATGCATCTTGTGTTCAGATCAAAGACCCAAAAACTGTTGGAAAATTATTCTGATTGATGATGGCCATATTTGTTGTTCCTGAACAGTAATTTTTACACTTAGCTTTTATATTTAACTGGGACAATTGTTAGACTTGCACATACAGGAGGAGAGAAGATGGACATTGGTTAGCAAAAGAAGTAATATGGAGTTCTAACTTTGTGGTGTTTGAAAAGTGGTTCAGCACTTTCTGGAGTGTTTGATATATCTTCTCAATCAAGACTAAAACTAAGCAAAAAAGGGAGAAAAAATGATTTCGTCTGTTTAAACTTGATGAATTATTAATGCATTTGAGAAGCTTAAGGAACTGGTAACTAAGTTACAATTGTCGGTAATTGTGTCAGCTTTCTGTCGGTTGTCTTTCAGCTAACTGTCCATCAGATGGCTGACAGACTAAACGTCAGCCGACAGTGAGCTGTCAGTCAGTGATGTGTCAGTCAGATGTCAGTAAATAAATGTGTTGTTAAGTTGTTGGTAGTACGTGTACAGTATGTGGCACTGACCTTGATGTTGTTCCTTCTGAGTTTTGATAATCAATGTGTATGGCTAGCCCAGTGCTGCAGAAAAAGTCAGGACCTGCTTGTTGGAAAGCTGGACAACACCACCCACCATATCAATTGCTATCCAGTGGACAAGCGTTAGACTAACGAAACGAGCCATGCTATCCATTGGATAGTGATTTATACAGTATGTTGGGTAGTGTCATTTGAACAACCCAGGCCAGAGTGTTTACATGAAGCAATGTCATTTTAGGTTAACCGAGTACCATTTCCCCTCAAATTATATTGGGCTCTGAATTGCATTGTAGGGCAATTTGCTCAAAGCAAGTGTTGTGCAATGGTTTTCGCTTTTTCTTCTGGATGAAATTTGTCCTATGTGGTTTAAAATTAAATGTTCTTGTTTGCACAAACTGGAGACATGTTATTAACCGCGCGGCCATGGGCCGAGCGCGGTTCTAGGTTTACCCTTGATTTATTTTTATTTTTTGTTTTCGTGTCGAGAGGCCTAGATCTCCACTCGGCCGTACCAAAGATAGCCGTGA
>Ga0126343_10000199_pt1 | contig 20098 bp, 7 predicted proteins | sample Cyp2metagenome_FD_92531 | JGI IMG/M metagenome (GOLD analysis project Ga0126343, IMG submission 92531) | Coral microbial communities from Lord Howe Island, Old Settlement Bay, Australia - Cyphastrea 2 metagenome | ecosystem: Host-associated > Invertebrates > Cnidaria > Coral ...
GGGCCAGATTTTACAATTTGCAGATGTCAAATATTTTGATATAGTGACTTTACTTTTTTGCTTACAAGGGTAAATCTTAACCTTGTGATAAGCCGTTCTGGTAAATTGCAATTAACGTAATAAATTTTAAGCTAACCGTGGTAATGCTAGAGTTTTTGAGTGAAGAAGTTAGTTTCTTTGAGTCAGTCTTAGTTTGGGGAATGTAATGTATGGGTACTTGAAAGTATGTGCTGTCAGGCTGTGATTTTAATGTTCGCTATGTTGTTGAAATAACGGGGCATTATTTCTTGAAGCACACTAGATCATAAACCAAGATTACCTAGTTTTAATTATTGAAACACATAAACATCTTTCTGACTAAGTCAGACACCGTATCCTGTACGCTTGATAAACGAATTTAGGATACGAACTTACGGTACTAGTTTTAGCTTATGCGAAATACTATTTTCTGATATAGCCCTTTTAAAATTTTGAGTTGGTCTTCGTTGCTAACTGCACCCTTTTGACTGAACGCGGCATGTTTGTTTGGGGTGTGTCTTTTTTTTCCGCTATCTGTATTCTCGTATGGACAATGTTTAGTTGAATGTTGAAGCTAAACAAGTCTCTGTATGTGCATTGCTATCCATGATATAGTCCTAAAAGGCATCTCACTAAATTATAGGCACTTAGTTTCCTGGTTTACTTGTGTGTATGCCCGGCTGCAGTTGAATCGCAACAACGCGTTTCGTCTCAAGATTCCATTTAAAATCCCACATGGTCGAGTATGTCGTGTCAATGGTTTCTGGGCTGGTCTCGTGATGGAGTTCTTGTGGCGTTGATTATGAGACTGTCATCACTTATGAAACATTCGCTTTCACATGTGTTGTTGCTTTCTCATGTTTTGGTAGGCAGCGTAGTTCAAGTGCAAATTGCTGGGCGAAATGTCGCAGTGTAAAACCATTAACTTTGATGTCATATTGAGGATCTGTCACTTCAAAGCGGAACCTACAAGCGAACTAAGATCGCGTAAATTAAGTTTTGAGCACTTTTAAAGTGCGCAGCAGTGTATTATTTGTTTGTAGAGTCGAAAAAGGGCTCTCCTTTGCGCTAAATCAAAAGTAATTGTAAATAATCTTAAGTAAGTGCGAAGTATTTTATCGTTTTGCACGCTTCAAAACTCTGCACTCGACTAAGTTCGCTTATTTCACTGTAGTCAGATTGTGGATATTTGCTTCAGTGTACTTGTGATAATAAACAGACTTATGTGGACGCTGGAAATGGGGAAATTTCTTTAGTCCGGGGACAGCTTTTGGCGTTTCACAAATCACTGATTAATCAGTGCACTTGCGTTAGCACAAGGTACAAGTTGCATGGAAGTTAACTTTCACAAGCCAGTTGATGCTGGGAGCGACGACTAGTTAATGAAAATGTAAAGGTCAGTTATCTTCAGTCGAGCAGTCAGTGTAAAATATACTTAACACGTTTTGGACGAACTACAGTTCTACTTTAATATTTTCTTAAAATACTTAGCTTGAAAACTAATGTTGAACAATATAGCCCCAAAATATACACTATGAGGTGCGCAGTGGAGGAACTCAGTTATTGTTGTATCCGCGCTGCCCTGTTTTCTTTGCTTGTAGAAACAATTTACTATGTTTATATTGAGGATACGATGTCTTCCACTGTTTACAGAACCAGAGGTTAATGTGGGTCTTCCATGTATCCGTTTTCTTTTCCTTTAGTCAGTGCACAGGATGTGAATTTTCCATGTGAAGACTAAACAAAAACAGTCTGACCAACTAACCGTGTTGAGATATCAGAAATCGTCAAAATGTGAGAAAGGAGCGGAATTGATTAATCTCTTATCTTTCTGATTTTGTTTCCGTTGTATTCCCTGCGTTAGACAAAGCAATACTGTCTTGAAAATTATTTTCTGCCAAATGAACAGAAATGTTAAGGTTTAATTTCATTATTCAATATCATGTGATGTAGTTTAACTAACATGTTGAGTCTTCCAGTTGTAAAACACGTCATTTGTAAGAAATAAATTACGAAATTATTATCTGTTCATTTTATGTTTGCGAAAGGTAGCGAAACTGTCATGCGATAGCTAAGGAAATTCATACGAACCATTCACATTGGGTATGTTATAACAAAGTGTGTCTTAGAATTTACAATGCTTCGATTTAAATTCAGTGGTTTTAGATTTTAGCTTTATCAAGATAGCATTTGCCTTGAAAGGAACGGCCTCCATTTGTGTGCAGAGTAGTTAGGAAATAATTCGGTAACATCTCCATTTTTAATTTCTAAATGCGTTAAAAAGAAAAGAACGACAAACATTTATTTTAATAAAGCGTCCATTTATCAGTTTTAGAATTTATCAGCGAAACCTGCCGCGGTGTTATTGTCTTGAGTGCTCTTTATGAGTTGCGTTGCGATTGAAATTATTCATTTTATTACAGTTTGACTGAAATTATCCCAATGATCGCATTGCCTAATATCGTTTCTGTGTTCATCGTAAAACATAAAAATTCAGTCATCTCGCAAGTTAAAATACATATTATATATTTCATATATTGTTTGTGGTTAATGTCCGTCCGTACAACACAAAACGATTTACTGTTTTCGTTTGGACTTAACTCAAATTTTGTATTGATCTTAAACGAAAAGAAAATATAACCTTTTCTTTTTTACTATCCCTGATGTACGTTAAACTGAAACCAAAAGACAAGATTTTATCATATGACAGGCTTAAATTCGATATACAATTTTACAAGCTTCAAGACCAGGAAATAAAAAAATAAAACATGGGATAGATTTTCGCGTCTAATTCAAACCCCATATCTTGTGTGATACGGGGTTTATTTAGTTATAGTCGAAACTGATAAAAATAAAAAATATAGCACGTATCGGAGGATGATACAGCTGTCTGATGGAGCTATCCGGCTGGCATCTTCTTCTGATAACGCTACATCTGTAATAATCTATTTTCCTTTTCATGAAATCACCTTTAGTTAATGGCGCAGCTTTTGCCGTCTTCGTTTATCGACCGTCGAAGCAATGACTCCAATGGACTGTAATATACAGTTTCTGTTGAACCGACCATGTGTACAGTATTTGGACGCGTTCGTAAATTATAGGTTGTTCGGGGAAATCGTAGATAAATCATGTTACTCCAATTTGACGCGTATTTAACACGTTAGGAATTCAGGTATCAGCAAGCTAATACTTAAGTGAAATCGAAAACGCAGAAAACTAAGGTCCAGCGTTAAACATTTATAAACAATGGACCACCAGCAGGAGAAATGCTGATAAAAGTACTTTGTGTACAGGCGGTGGGAGGGTGTTTAGGTTATCAGGTAGTCTTTGTTTCGTACTTTCTTTGACCCTGGCAACGAAATGTCCTTTAAAATTGGACATGTGATAGTATTTTCTTTGAAATATAGTAGTTTATCAATAAGATTTCGACACAAGAATTCTCATGTTGAAGGAGTCAGCACTGTCGCAAGTAATACTTTGCATTTAAATGAAAATATGAGTAATTTTGAGTTTGTACTTTTACATTAGGCCTGTGAATAGCCACCGCCGGACAGGCGCTTTGTATACCCTCAAGGCCCATTACGAGTATTTTTAGTGCTTTCACTCACTCAGGATTCCCTCTTTAAATTTTACAACAGCTTTTCGCACGTTTGAAAAACATGAACTTTTTTATACTGCAATCACGTTTTTATTCTAGATTTCTTTCAACAGAAGAATTTTTAAGCCAATCGTGCACCTTAACAGGACTGATTCAGCAATCAGTCGTGTGTGATCTCTGCTCCTTTATTTTTATCAAAAATAATCAGTACTTCCTAACAAGTGAAGGTGTAATAAACAAAACCCGCCATTCTCGCACCTCTACACAATTAGTGGTGGTCGTTAATGGCCTCTATTGAACGAGTAAATGCTCATTTTGGGTTGTTGTCTGTTCAGTTGTCCCATTTTAGAAAGGGGCTTTGTCTAGCTGGCACTTAGTGCGAGCTTTTGTTTTTGTTTGGTTGTTCTTTGCTCGGATGAGTCATTTAGTGAGTACACAAAATGCATGATTTGGCAGAGCCTGTCTTCTTCTTTTATTTCAGCTTTCCTATCAAGTAAAGTAACAATGTTTTGGCGGCGTTATTTCACATTTTCGGCTGTTGTTCATTGCGTGAAAAATTCAACACGTCTTCTTCTAATGCAGCATTTCAACCGTGGACTGTCAATGATGGCATTAGTATGTTCCGTTTTTAATACCACGTGCCTCTCTATCTTCCGGAGAATAAGCGAGTTACAGTACAAAGGCATAAAAGCATAATGTAATAATGTCCAAGCTTTTAAATTGTTTTGTCTTTAAGAAGAAAAAAAATGTAGTACGATATTTTAATGGTACTAAATGACGAGGGATTGCGACCGGCTGTTAGCTTTACATTACCACGGAGATCGGACACCAGCACATTTCTTTTCTGCTCTAAAGGGTTTTATTAAAAATGCATTACCAAATTGAATTATAAGTTTCTTTCATCTTCTTAAGTGGGTCGCATGCTGTAGTTATTGAGATGAAGTATAAGTTGAGTAGGTAGACGCCATCAAGTTATTCGTGTAACACGAAGAACGCTCGACTGCTGCCACCGCCTTGTACTTTCGCTGATAACCCGAGATATTTTTTCAAGCTAAAATGTTTTTGTTTGCACGAAATGTTTTCTTTGGTGTTCACTTCTTGACAGTACATTATCTCTGGATAGCTGAAACCGGAGAAGGCATTTTATTTTTGTGGTTTTAGAGACAAATTTAGTTTGTTATGACAGAGCCTTCTGATCGAGAATCCATCAGATATTGAAAATGAATGCTTTCGAATCCCCCGCATCTTTGAAACGATGTGTGCTTACAATAAACTCAAGTGATAGCATATCCACGTTAAGCTTCTCGAGTCGCCCACCATTCTGATGAAAGCGATTACAAAAGTAAAAGCCTGTTATTACTGGGAATTGATTTTCTCATATTAAACACACATCTCTAAATAGAACACTCCACACAAAGCGATGCGATGATAATATAAATGGCCATTAACACCTTAAAACGATGTGCCATTCTTAGTGGGACTTTGGCAAACAGGAAACCATGGCATCCAAGAAAAGAAATGCTAACATTGAAGAACTAAAACTGGCTTTAGTTATTCATGGAAATTTAACTTCCATTAAAGTTTATTCAAGTGCCTAGCCTGATGCATTTAGACCCATATGTTGGTAATGGATTTAACAGATGGTTTTGTCTTTGGTTTCACACTTCCGTCGGCAATCAAACTGCCCTGAAGCAGCTCTTGAAATTGTCTTAAGCTTTTTGCTTGAATTGGGAAGCGAAAGGAATTCTATCCGTGCTACTGACACGTTAAACGAGATCCATTAAGCGTGGCGTAAACGAAGCATCTTGTCGTTCAAATACGTGTCGTGGGAGGGGCACCTAAATGAGTATTAAAGAAGTGTTTTACAATCACATTAAGCCCCAGAATAAAAGCCCTTGTAATGAGCACTAATGAGTATCTTTGTAGTTGATGAACGATGCACTGTAATCAAATTCAGCCGAATATAATTGCATTTCGTGTGTCGCAGTGATACTTATCTATCGTCTATCACTCTCGGTAAATGAATAAATCGTGAAAAATGCAATGTTTTCGACAGTTTAGATTCTTTCGCACCATCAACGGTTAACAAAGCGCCCATCGGATGTGAGACTTCAGGCTTCAATTAAAGCTGAACTAATTCAAAGGAAATGTGGACAAACATGTCACCCGGACCTTTTTATACTTTTTATTTAATCTGAATGAAGTCGTGATTCTATTTAAATTACTGACCCTGATAAAGCTAGTCGCAGCATAGCATTTGAAAGCTTTCCAAGCGAAGGAATTCATGAAAGGAATAATCGACGTGACTATTCGTGTAGGGATGTGTATTTATTTAGCTTACCTCCGTGTCATGCTTGTCTTTATGTGTTCACTAACCAAGATACGTGCCTTCCTTCGCCATTTCCGAGTTTAAAAGCTAAATAAAATATTATTGACTTGATCGTTCGCTTAAGTTATACTGGCTGAAATCAAAGTCGCGTAGTTCCGTTTGCGGTTGATTTTTGTAACTAATCTAAGTATAGAATTAAAAGGCAATACCTATTTTCTTTCGATATCTACTCATTATTGTTGTGTTAACTTAAGGCTGATAATTGATTCTTCTTCAGGGAATGTTTCTCAATCCTTCGCTCAATCTGTACACTATCATACACACTTGTTAATCTTAATCTTGGATTAAAGGTAATTAAGAGTCTAACACTCGCGCAATCTGTTTTCGATGATGTGAGTAAACTTTAAGAGAGTTGGCCACTCCACGTAATTCACCGGACACAAGTGATATACTTCCGTAGCTCGGAGTTTAAACGTTATCCTCTGCTAATCTCCTGCACCAGTGTTCTTTTCTCCATATCGCGATACTCGGGAGTTCAAGCGGAACTCGTTTGCAAACTGGCAGTTGAGAACGGCAGCGATTAAATTGTTTGTACGCTTCTCTTTGAATGTCACTGTTCTTTCGTGTTCGCGCGTTTGATGTGAAGGGTCTGTTTGTTGTTGTATTTGGGACTTGATTTAGTAATTTTGGATTCATCTGTAGTAAAAACCGCAAGGGGGAGCGAAGCTTTGAGTGCCGAATGGTGCCATTGACAGAGCTGATAATCCTATGTCTTCATACTGTTTGTGATCATCCCGAACCAAAACTCGAACCGCGACCTTCTTCGCGGCACTCGGAGGGCAAATCTCTGATGCAAGCTGGCGGCGTTTTGTTTTGTATCTTCTGTTCTGAAACCATATTTTAACCTGTGTCTCGGTCAATTTTAAAGCGGCAGCGAGCTCTGCTCTCTCAGGCCCCGATAAGTATTTTTGATGACTGAACCTTCTTTCTAATTCGAAGACTTGAGCGTGAGAGAAGGCTGCTCTCGATCGCTTCTTCCTTGGTTTCGTCTGTTGTTGTGGGCTCGAAGTCGAGGTGTGGTTTACATCTCTTTCCTGGTTTTCTGTGATTAATTAAGAAACAAGAAACCTCAAATCAGTTCAGACGCTACTGCTTAATTAATGGTAGTCTAATTTACTCAAATTAATTCGGTCCCTAAGAAGCCACCGATGGCTTGATTTTAATTCAAGAGCAGTGATTAAGTATAACTTACTGTTAACTTTCGCTATTCCCTCTTCCCGCTCTGCGTTCTCCTCAGGTTTTCGTTCTCCACAAAGTGAGGGCATTGCCGTGGGAACTTGGGAGGCGCTGTATGTCTTGTAACAGCCGAGTTGATGGATTGGAAACGCGCCTTGAAAGTATGTAGGCAAAGGCAAATAAGTCGGTGAAACGGGATGAGTATGGGCAGGGTGCTGACTCCAAGTGCCAAGACTGCTGTTATTCTGCTGTGGGACGTCGTGACGATTCAAAATATCGGTTATCGAGAACGGTGTAACTGGCGTTCTGATGGCTTCGTTCATGTTGTTATGCTCTAAATCTGGGTACGCTACAACGTTTAAGAAGAGATGATTGCAGTGTTACCGAAAAGGCCACACGCTGCTGGCCGAAACAGAAATAGGATACCACCCGTAGATGTGAACCCTAAAAACAGCTCTTGGAGACCTACAGGAATTTTTACAATATCATTATTCAGCGATAAGAAATCAAAATTGAACATTAATCGCCGATTGGTCGAAGTCTTCGTATCGCCTAGTGCTTGTTGATGAGAAAATCAAGCTAATCAGCCTTCTTATTGGCTACTTGCTTCATTTACGTAGATTGTTGACGTTTTTTAAAGAGCGTTGACACAATGCAATTAAGAGCATACGGCCTCTCAATTACGCAAGGATTGGGGTCTTTCGAGCGAAGGAAGCATCAAGATGTGTGATCGAAACATCAAGAGTGGGTGCAAATTACAATGAACGTTTCAAAACACTGCTTGTTTATACAGATAACAGAGTAGAAGTTCATGCAAGTTAACCTCTCTTGGTGTAAGTTTTCATCAGGGCTGATGAAAACCTTTTGCAACTGAGCAGCGCATTCTTCGGGAGTTGTTATGCATAACACATTGGACAATTTTCTTTGAAATGTACGACATTAGTCTCACTTTGTTGTTATTTTTTCTCAAAGGGACTATAATTTTAATCAAAAATTAATCACAAGAAAAGAGCACGACTGACGGCAAGCTTGGGGAATGGGCTAGATGGGTGGCACTAACAGTTTTGTTTTGTGAGTCTGCTTGTGGAGGGCTATTTAGTCGATAATGACTTCTCACCTCATGCCAATCATTGTGGCGATTCTGCATACGTGTTAATTCGTTTATTATTTTACTATTGTCAGGTAATGTCGCTTAATGATTGCAGTGATTGACGTTTGAACAAAAGAGAACGCGCCATCTGCTGCGAATCTTTTGTTGACAACGTTTACTTGCACTTTAGGACATTTCCATACAAAGGCTAGCCAGAGCAGATTTTTATTCCGATCTCGTTTTACCTCTCAACGGAAACTTAAAGAAAAGGAAGTGCTTTGAAAAGAACACAGGCAATTGAAATGACAATATTGAGGCATTTAAAAGGTTTTTACTTGAGTATGGATTGCTTTCAAGGATCTGAAATCGACATCATTAGCGTGTAGCTCGTGACAGCCATCAACTTCTGTTAACTAATGCGATTATTTTTTGTGGTTCGCGGAGTTCAAATTATGTTTGCTGCTTTTATGTCGCTTTTTGACCTGCTTAAATACACTTAGGAAATTCTCTACCGAAATAAAAACTGCTCCAGTCACTTGGTTTTTTGAGCGTTCTTTCTTGTTCTACTTTCATCATATGTTTCAATTTCAATTTTATCCTTTTCAATTTCTGAAGCGCGTGTGCATTTCAAAATCAATTTCGCCGCAAGTACCTCCCCGGTAATTCATCGGGTGTTACATTACTTTCGCTTCATCTTTGTAGTATTTAAACAGGATTGATTTCGGTACCGAAATTAACTAGGTTTCTACAAGAGAAATGAGAATATTAATCGCAAAATTTAGATTTTTTGTTGTAAATAAATTGCCCGTTATTTCTTTTTACTACGGTTCTTTAGAATTGACGCAATTACCGGTCGGTGCATTTTTGAAATGGGTCTTTTGACTAATGGAATATACGGGGAATAATTTCGGCTTTGATTCTTACCACACTCGACAAGAAGTCTTTGGCAGCCGTGAGCCAAGAAAAAAATAAAAGAAATTTAACATTCAAATCCATTCTAAATTAAGCGTCTGATAGCCAGTACCACAGCTGAAAGTTTTCAACTTTGTAATTTTATTCGTTTAAAAGAACACGTGTTGAAATAAACCAAAAAAATAGAAATATTTACGTTAAAAAAGTACGATACGGTGTCCCGTGCTATTGAACAGCTGACATAAGCAAGCCAGCAGATTTAAAAGCACTGACTTCATCTCCATATTTGAGACACGGAACATATATTTTAATGGATAAAAGATAATAGCCCTGTTATTTTGCATCTCTTGTTGGTCTTGGCTTCTTTTCACAATGTGTGCACCATAAATCGCTAATTAATTTGTAGCGAATGTCATTACTTTAAAAGCTATCTCCACACTCGTGGTATTTCTGTCCCAAGCAGCCTCTGTCTGCTTTTATCGTTAATTATTCTTGTATCGAAAAAAAGCCCGTAACAACCATACACACACACACACACGAGTCACCCTGACAAGTTTCTTGTTGCTCAATTGTTTATCTCGAACTCGTCATCAAGATAGCGCTGAATTTCACACACAAGTTATGACAAAAGCTGGCTCTGACATAAAATGATAGATAAAAATGGCACGAAGTTAGAACTGCTATTCATAAAATACGTCCAGTTAATAATAATATTTTCTGTGATAATTTAAAAGTTGCTTGAATTAATTCTAGCTTAAACCAACGCTCAATACTGGAGAATGATGTCAATTGTGCATTATATCCATGTTCAGTCGATATTGAATTGACCAGTGCCGCACGTGTATTTAGCTTATGACGTTCAACAAATCTTGATTTGTCTAACTTCTACCTATTTATAAATTTTTGCTTTGACTCTGTCTGTGGGAAACGGTATATCTTTGGTGAAATATTACACTATCTTTGCGTGTGAAATTTATCAGTGCAAGGTTGAAAACTAGCACCTCGCACAACAGGCTTATGCAACGTGATTTTAAAAATGTGTACAAGGAGCAATGGGATGTATGCATTTAGTACAGTGTTTAAATCTTCAGTATCAACAATTATTAACATTTCTTACTTTTCTTTATTTTACACGATAGAGGGAGCCGGGATTTTTTTCTTAAAAATATCCTCTAAATATCACCTTTACTTGCTTTCTACATTACTCTCTGGCTAATGTAACTCATATCTCATTTTCTCCAGAAAATTTTAAATATCTCGCGTCTCTGCTTAGTGTCACTGATAAGAGTTGTTCATTCTTGTCCTTCTTTGCAGTGTCATAGCAAAAGCTCGTTACCTTCCCATATCGGCGACGCTAGACTTAACAGTTACCATGTTCTGTTTGTTAGATGGTTGTTTTGAGGTGGTGGGTACATGTTCATGTAATGCGGGGCGAAGTTCATGTTCATATTCATGTTCATATTTAAACCGTAGGGTTCTCTTCCCAAGCAAGGTTCACCATCTCGTACGAGAACAGGCACAGCTACTCTGCGCGGCTCTGGCGGCAGGCCATACCACGACTCCATTCCAGCTGTACGCGCTTTGTTTTCAAGCGCTTGTTTCTTGCATTTGTAGCGTTTGTTCTGGAACCAGATCTTGACCTGGTTGGATGTTAGTTTTAGCATGCTGGCGAGGTGATCTCTCTCGGGGGCTGAGAGATACTTTTGTTGCTTGAACCGCCTTTCTAGCTCATATACTTGCGCCTGAGAAAACAGGACTCGCGGTTTCCGTCGTATACGTTTCTGTTTGTTGGGTACTTCGGTCGAGGCTAAGTTGGGATTTGTGACTTGATGATGCATCTCGTTGGCGTTCGGCGAAGTGTGTTGTGTATGTTGAAGCTCTTGAGTGATCTCTTGGCTTTCTGACTTGTTTAACTGTGAATCCATTGACACTGCAACGCGGACAGGAAAAATTCGTTTTGTCAAGACAAAGCGCGAAAACTATCAACAACACCATCACTATAAAGCATTTAGCCTGAGGGGTTACTGTTGTAATTAACGTAGTGAAAGACTTCCACGCCCAGAGGATTTCAAATAGTAAATATTTTCGCACAAGTGAATGACGTGAGTTGTCGAACGCTTTCTTCTTCAGTGATTTTGCGTGAATCGCGCTGACGGCTCGAGTCGTTAATATCGCACATAAAATTTAGGCGCGAACGGTCAAATAGTCGGCTATAAATCGGCTTTCTTGCGAAAATTCATAACGGATCCAAGAAATGTCTTAACCTTTCAATGGTGTTGCTCTTTTAAGACACTTGAAACAATTTCCCTCCCCCTACTTTGTGTTCCTAGATTTGATTATAATTACGGACAGGCTTCGAAATGGGAAAATCAAATATGATTTCCTAAATCCAAAATACACAAGACATTAACGCTTACCTGGAGGGCACGGGGGCTCGAGGATCTGAGCGTGTGATCCGTTTAAATTCGTATGGTGGCTCACATCGTTCTTTAGGTACATCGATCTCGGCGTTTCTGGATATAGAAAATTCGGATGATGATTTTCGTGTAATGGCAGCCCGTTGTTTGTATTTTCCTCATTCTTGTTTGGCATAACGTGGATCGAAGTCATGTGTGTCAAACATTCGACTGGACCAGCTTCTTTATAGCTTGCCGGATTGAATTCTGATAAATTTAAAAGATTGCGGACCGTGAAAGGCGCTGTCACGTTTGGCGAATGGAGCATCGTTTGTCTACTCCGGTCGTCGGTTGTGTCGATGCGTCGAAACTCTCGCTAGCCGAATTGACTTTTGAAAGTCAGCTAAATGAAGTAAATGCTACGAGGAAATGAGCAGACTGATGTTTATGGGCCACACCACTAGATAAGTAACTCTAGGCGATGTCAATCACTACCAATTAGATGCTGTCTCGCTTTCCTCTTTGACGTAACACAACGCCTCCTCATTGGTACATCCAAGCACGCGATGACAGGAATGGCATTTGTTACAAATTTCCAAATTGGCTAGAGCTGTCAGAACACTTTGTGATACAAAGTGTTGCATTTGTTCAGGCTGTTAAATGGGACACTATACAAGTCACTATTATCGTTGGAAGGCATTAGTGAGTGACATTTTCTTTTAAACGCATCTAAAAGTGTACTTTACTGGGCAAATATTCGGGTTCATTATGTTATTGTTTTAATTGCGTCTTTTTGCTACACCTCCATGTCGAGTGAGTCGACACTGTAAGAGTAACTCCATCGGGTCATACGTTCACATACATTTGTGGCTTATTTCAAATGTAAGTTTATGTAACACAAGAATCGTGGAGAAAGGCAGCAGTCAGCTTTGTGAGACTATTACAGGGATTTCCTGCGAAATCGATAAGACCCACGGATTAGCAGAGATATTTTGTTTCTTGTTATAAAACAGACACTTTGTTTTCATAGATTAAAAGAAAATTTTTCTCATTCGTGTATCTTGCCTGAAACTATAGTGTGAGCTGTTAATTGTGTATTATTGTTGTGGCGGAGCGCATGCGTTTATCGGTTGTCAATTTGTCGCTAAAACTCGCTCTGGGCTTTCCTTTTTGTCGCGTTCTTGTCTCCTTGATTGCTTGTAATAGATGGATGGAGATACTTTGATAACATCATCTCGCCGGACTCTGCTAACGCTCGATGCAGAAACCCTAACGCTTAAGAAAAAATATATACACCAAACTCGTGAGAATTCTGTAAACAAAGAAAACCAAATGATAATGCTATCTTCGAATACGAAAAAATACGATAAAGGGGTACACCGTGAAACAATATCGTCAAAAAGTGTGGTTTGTTTTAGACAGGAATCCGCCAACTTGTCGCCTTCGCGACACATTCTATAGATAATTCGGATATTACTAATGGTGTCCGAGTCAATTGAGTCTTTTGTTTTCGCACAAAGGCAAAAGATGTTTCGAGTAATGTTTTCTCAAGAGAACAGGTGAGGGATTTTGCACAGGAGTCAACATTTGTGCACTATTTCACGGTCGATAAAAGCTGAGTAAATTGAAAGAAGGTAGAAAAGGGAATATTGACTATTGTTGTACACTGTTCACTGACGAAGTAGTAATTGCTCGAAAAAGATATATTAATTGAGATTTTATTATACTCCGATATTGGCTTCGTACTTACTGCTTCGTGCTCTCGTGCGTTTACTAACCAGTTTACTATATGCGACACGTAGTTTGTAGGCAGAAATCTTCAAATCTTTGCAAATGTGTTTTCGCTTAGACAAACGTTTGAAAGTGCATTGGCCATGTATGGCAAAAACCCATCTTTTTGAGCGACAGCCGAGCTTATTCAGTTAAAATATTTGTTTCATTTCAAGCAGCTTAAGTTGTGAACCATTTGTCTAATTGCACTAACGTACTGATTCACTTAACTTTTTATCGCTTACAAAACATCAAACAGCAAGCTGAATAAACTGTGGAATTATTGCGATTCATCTTAGGGGACAGCTCGAATGGTCGAAAATGTTGAGATTCCTGCGATATCTGCGTGGCAATGGCCAACTTCCTGTTTTGAACCCTTACGATGACGAAAGGAAATAACGCATCACTTGTAGTGATTTCATCAATATTCTTTCCTTTCGTTTCGTTCCATTTGAGCGCTCATGCTCCATATCTTTATTTTCTCGTGACTTAGTATATTTTTGCTCTTTACTGTAAAATTAAGATTAAAACTTGCCATGAGAAGTGACAAGATTGGTCTCCATAGGAGCTGAACAGATTATGACAGATGGGGTGTGAAAGAAATAGCTGTCGAGTAAACTATGACCTCTCACTTTAAAACCAATAGACCACACAGTAAGATTAAACACGGACTTTGAAGCTGGGTGAACGAGAAATAAAAGCATGGTAAAAAATACGCGCGTCGAATCAGTAAATTTGACCCAGAATATCCGTTAATGAGAGAATTAATTCTTTCGTGGTTAAAAACAGCATCAAAACGATGTTTTTGAATGCGCGCTAATGACCCAGGAGTGATTGTGCTATCCTATGAGAGAGTGTTTTACAGTCCAGCTGCAATGAAGACCCACTGCAAAAAAGCTCTGTAATGTGTTTGTTCAGTATCTGTCACCAGGGGTAATTTATTTTCTTATCTCTTGGGGAAAAGATTTTAAGTCGTGATGTCATTAGATGTAATTACCTGATACGTCCTTATTTTCATACCTTTCAGGCTGTAACGTGTTTCCTTGACATCAAGACGATTAGCTAGAGGCCAGCCCTTGTTTTCTTTATTTATCTATTTAGGAAGCCTTTTTGGGCGAGTTAATGCTTGATTTAAAAGAAGTGAAGAATAATGTGGCCTTTTAAGCGTAGGGAAAGTTTCCCTAATCGTGTTTGCGATTGTGCAATTGTTTTGGGCCAGTCTTAGCAGTCGCCAACTTCCACTATAGATTTTCGTTCGATCTTTTGAATTCTTGGCGGTGATTTTTGTTCAGCCTTACATAGCAAATAGTTACATATGAATAAGGGCAAGGGAAATTAGTGTGTTTGGCGGAGCCCAAGGGGCTTAGGAGTTCGTTAACTGAAACTATATTTGTAGAGCCCATAAATGCGTGAAACAAACAACATCGAGTTGGCGTGAATTTTTTCATCAAGACTTTAGCCACACTTGATTTAAAACGTTGCTTAGCACAATATCACAATGACTTTGATTGCGTGCATTGATTATGTTGATGTTTCCGTTATATTTTGGTTAGAGCATGAGCGTGATGCGGCTTTCCTACCAGAATTTGCAAGAACACGGTGAAACCAGTGAGAAATAGACATTGCTCAATACGTCGTTCATTAGCGTAACAAAACTTTTATGGTTTCCTAGCTCTCAGCTATCTCTTTCATCTCATCAGATACAATTAGGCATCTATAAGCGTCGGGCTTATGTCTTCTTATATATATATTGTGCTCTTAAAAGGTGACTGATGCACTATAAGGCAATTGTTAGCCAATTTTTGGAGGCGTTCCTTATTTAAGGACCTCTTAGCACAGTGCAGCGGAGCGCGTGTGTTTATCTGTGAATGACAAATCTCCTAAAATGTTTGCTATTAGGATGGACCTGCATTTAGCTAGGCGCAAGGCGAGCTCGGAGTTTATTTGGCAAACTTCTTTGCATAATACTATTCAGTCCATTAGGAGGCACCCATTAACGTTCCTGAAACATTTGTCAGTCCTCAGTAAAACGGGGTCAAGGTTTATTACAGAGGAATTCAAGGTTTTAAGATGGGCGTGATAACAGTCAGTCCCTGTCGTCTTGACATGTGCTCAGTTTCACAGACATGATAAAAATTACATTGCACTGCTTTATTTTCACATTTTCTTGTGCCATTCCCTCTTCACGTGCCGTCTATGACGTTTCTAATAGACTTGACAATAAAAGGGTGATGTGTTATTATATTAAGTGATCTGGTATACTCTACTCAGTCACTTTAGGGTTTGTTTGCTTTTATTTCTCTCGAGCCTTTCTGTGGCTTCCTGGTCGTTGACTGAAAAATTGCAGGGGATTGTAGTTCTTTAAGTACCTTTCGAGTGATACAAGAACAAGCAAGTCATGTTTGAAACGGTAAACGTGAATTAACGGAAGCGTAAAATCTTTGCCTAAAGCAATATGAATATTAGACGTCCATAACTGTGTGAAATAGGAGTCACTCGAAGTATCAAAACATGGGAGAACAGTGGTAAAAGAGGTTTTTCTTTCTTCTCTAGAACCTGATTATTTATTCGGAGGAACGTTACTTTTCTCTCTTGGTGAAAAAGAATAATGAGTCGGAAAAAAATAAAACTTACCACAAATTTTAGAAGTTAGAATATTTATGAGGGATCTTAATAAGTGGTAAGTTGTCGAGTCACGAACAGAAAACATGCTCCTTAGTTCCGAGTAGCGTTTACTGGTAGTTCTAGCTGAGTGAAAATATCGTTCTTGATTTATTTATTTGTGGCTAAAATTGGCAATAAAGTTCATATTCCTGTGCTAATTTGCTTCAAGGAGCACTTCAATGTGAAGTTGTTGAGCTCAGTGGTGCGAGAACGGAAAGAAGATGTCAATTGTGGCACAATATCAGCCACGCTGCATTAGTTTTGAAAGGGAAATGACGCCGTCTAGTCCTCGATATCCTAAGCGTGATTAACGATTATTTAGCTAATGGATGTGTATTTGAAAGGAAAGTGTGTTTCGTGTCCTGGGGCTGTTGCACAGATAGCATTTTGTCCCGCATACATTAACAACTTTGATTTACGGCACGAAAGCTAAAAAAAGTCACGCGAGCCCAGACTGTGATTTTAGGCTTTTTGAACTGAAAGTTTCTGCTTTTGGCGAATCAAGACGTGTTCAGTGGCCGGATATAACACAAAAAGTATTCACAGAACTAAGAAAAGAAATGAGTGTTTCTTGCCGTTGGCACAAGCGTGGAAGACGGCACGTGCTTCTCTTTTTTTCTTAGAACGATAGTTTTCGTTGGTATCTACTTGTGCGCTTTAAGAGTGGGCTAAATTGGTATTTATCAACGGGTCCTTTCGCTTTGAGTTGCTGATTAAGTTTTGTTTTGCATTGTCAGTTGAATTGAATACCCGTGGAATAGACTGGGGCAATCATCCAGTGTGTACATAGTATAAATGACGATAGCCATCGTGTCGACAAGTAGGTTGAAAAGGCGGAGTTAGTTACTCCAGAAACAAAGATCAGTTGCATTGATAACAGGATTCAGGTCAGATAAGTGGGCTTTAAAGAAGTACAGAACGAATTGAACCAAAGGATGGCCGTGAAGAATTGTTTATTGCTCTAAAAACACTTTGATTAAATTAATGTTTTGAGAGGATTCGTCATTCCTAAAAGCGCATTTTCAAACTATTTCTAAGGAAATAGTGCGTGTCGATTCAGACGTTCTTTTCGTGACCTTGAACCTCACATTTTGGTCGCTGAAAAATTCGACAATATTCTCGTTTTAAACTAAATAAAACGATTCCATATTCTTTAAGCGTCTTCACTTTACAGAGACTGTTACTTTCTGAAGAAAAATATGGAATATAAACTGATTAAAAGATCTGCATGAAATCATTAAGAAAGTTCCACAGGTGGAAATTTGGATTCCTTACGTAAATCCACGGTTTTGGCATTTGTCTGCTTCTCATCACTTTTGCTTATCCTTACCAAATGACTCCGGATGAATAGACAATACTGAAGTAAAGCTTATCTGACCCCTGCCAAACTACTTAAAGACCCTTTAAGGGGGTTTGGGGCGACAGCATTTCCTGCGATGACAAACAATGAGCAGGCAAGGGTCTTGTGTTGGTGTAAGAGAATACCCCGTTGAGCTTATGGCGAGCCAACAATGTGTTTTTAAGAGCTGACTGAGCTAACTTTGATTGAGATTTAATTTGAATTCTTTGTCCTTGAGTACAGTACCGTTCCTAAAGAGGGATCCCATCGGTTGTATGAATTCTATCATGTGTCTTATTGCGGACACACTTATAATCCGGGTGGGAAAATTGAAAGGGGTCTTCCAATCTTGAGGCCTGTACTGCTTGCTTTGACTTTCGTTCAAGTAAACAGAAAAAGGTATTTGAGAAATGGCTATGTGTCTGCCTTGTCGCTTCCAATTTTTTTTCAGATTGGATTCTTATCTCACCCGCGACGAGTCTAAACTCGTTTCGTAAACGTGATTTAAGCGAAATAAAGCGCCTTATTGCTCCTGCTATTTCCACTGATAGTAAACCTGCCCTGATCTTCTTACAGAAATGCTTCTTTTTTCCGCTTTATGTCTAAGAATTACCTTTACAGTTTACCAAGTGAGAGCAAATGTAACTAAAAACTACTTGATTCTGGCAGCAGTTGTACTTTGTACATAATTAAGAGCCGAATTGTTTTGAAGAGTTTTTGACGATAGCGTGGTATGATGCCAAGTAGCTTTGAAGGGGATTATCCCTTTCTGACAGTTAGAAATAATACCTTTATGCTTTATCTGCCTATGCGGAATACTAACATTCAGTGAAAATGTGATGTTTTACTCAAGTCGCACTCCGCTACGAATCAAACCTGTACTGAAACAGTTTTCAGCAGTTCAACTGTAAGTCCTGTAACTCAAGGTATATTATCGTTTCCTTCTAGTTAAGTCAGTCTGAAACCTTTCAAAATCTTAACCGCAACCTTTATTTAGTGCTTCCGTTTTCGCTTTCCTGCTTATTCAAGTTACTACTGAGTAACAGAAATGTTTGATTATCCAAGTGAATTCAGTTGTAAAATCATTCATACAAGAGCTTTCATCAATATTGCAGGCCTCCTATACCTGACGTGGCATTACACGGAATAGTCATTCTTGAGCGACGAAACATTAGAAGCACCCCTAAAGGAAATACAAAAAGCAGGTCCAAATTGTGGAAATTGTAATACTCTAGCAGAGTAGGTTGAATATTGAGACATTAGGAACATTTTTAAATCGCTAGATTTCAAGCAGTTTTCGCATATAGCTTGGTGTCGCAGACTCAAAAGTTATTAGTGCTTTCTCCGACTACTCTGTGGTTCTTTCAAAATTCTATCGCTTTGTCAATGTTTGACCTAGTGTACTGAAACTTTGTAGTTGTACTGATTTGGACAAGTCCTTCGCATTGCGGGGAGTATTATTCTAAATGCTGAGCGTTTTGGGTACATTATTGTCGTAGCATCATTTTACAGGCGTCGAATCTACATAAGGAAGCTTTCCACAATATTGTAAGTGTAGTTATGCCCGCGGCCACGGGAAAGACAGGCGCCTCTTTCCTTGATTTGAGAGGCATAATTTAATAAGCGTGTCACAAGGACCCTGATAGTGTTTGAAGTCTCCTCTAGAAGTGTGTGGCAGATGTGATGTTAACGTTTGTTTGTTCATATCAGTATTCACTTTACCCTCTTATTCATCGCGACTTGAAAACAAGAAAAAAACAACAACCATACGATTAAAGCCGCATGAATAAAAACCGAGTTTTGTCGTTCAGTGATATTGTGCTTTTATTACCAGTAAAACAACACATTAATCCACATGCATGCGCTCTTATTATACTTTTTATTCTGTTGCACCATTTCCATGGAGGCAGCGGTGCCTCGCTCAGTAATTCTTTTAATAGACTGGTGCCGGGAATGTTTACGTCAAAACGTAACTGCAGCTTTCTGAAAAGAATTTCTTTATACCGTGATGGCAACATTTAATGAGCCAGTCGTCAAATCACTACTCTGAGTAGTTTGAATGTCACAGCAGACGTCAGGCTATTAGTTTTCCATCGGCAATTTATCTGTGAGCCGGATTTTTATATACTAGTAAATCCATTTAATTTTCCTCTTTTAATAGGTACCATGCAATAACTTGAATACAAGACTCTCGATGTATACAAATAGTTTAAGAGGCGAAATTTTATTAGAGTGTTCCTCCTTTGAAACGACTGGCATACAACTATGCTCTGATTTGCTTTCTGGGGGACCCTAAGTACTGATGTTGGAGATGAGATCCAAAATTCAATCTTCTTTATGTTATAGTGAAATGAAGCACTACAAAGTGCGTCACTGCTTATAAATTATTCGCGATGATTTCCTTCCCTTGAAAACTGTCATTATGTTAAGAAGCATTTGTCTCTCATTGCCTTGGAATCTGTCAGGCAGAGTCCACCTTTCTCACTCAGCCGTGTTGTTTACATCGAAATCGCGTGACGATCAGAACAGTAGCGTGCACTGAACTCTTTGCGAAGCCGATATATTCAGTCTCCACTGTATCACTTAACTGAATACGAATCGTTAAGTTGTTTACTAGACAGTGAGCAGTGTTTCCGTGACTTGCCTGAGTCTTCATTCGTGCAGCTCAGTGTGATTTTAACGGAGAACAGTTGGACAAAACTGGGCGCGTGCGGGGTCTCGTGCGTAGAGTTGTTAACGTCTAATA
>Ga0126343_10000200_pt1 | contig 20094 bp, 12 predicted proteins | sample Cyp2metagenome_FD_92531 | JGI IMG/M metagenome (GOLD analysis project Ga0126343, IMG submission 92531) | Coral microbial communities from Lord Howe Island, Old Settlement Bay, Australia - Cyphastrea 2 metagenome | ecosystem: Host-associated > Invertebrates > Cnidaria > Coral ...
ATGACTTTTGAGTGTTCGCACTAACCACCACCAGGATCTCGTTAATTATGAAAAAGGAAAAAGAAGGGAAGGTGGGGGGGAGGGGGGGAGGGGGGGGGGGGGGGGGGGGGGGGGGGGGGGGGGGGGGGGGGGGGGGGTGTCTCAAAAGACCTAAGACATAAAATCTAAGATCTAAGACCTAAGACCTAAGACCCCCTCTGAATCTCAAAAACTACGACTAAATCCTAAGACCTGGGATCGCTTGAATTCGAAACTGAAGTCACCAATCTGTGTATGTGTACTTTTTGGAGCCTTAAATTATTTGCTTTGGCAGACCTGCCTGAAGACACTTTCACGTTATTCGGCTTAAGTGGCTGTCCCGCTAAAAGCGATCCACTCGACTTTCAGACCAAAAATACTTTTCCCTCATTTTTTGTCAGTAAAAGGGTTTGGTACATATATATGAGAATGCAACTTAATTATTATTTTCCAGTTTCTTATTTTCGCCTTGCTACGAGTCAAAATTGAATTTTGGGCGAACTGTGGTCGCCGAGCGTGCTCAGAAAGGTAAAATTCACCGATATTGTGAGGCATGCTACGTCCCCTAAAATGCAGCTTGCAGAAAACCGTTTTCATGCAACTTCTAAGGTACATTCATTACTTTGACTGTCGAAATATAGAAACTTTTCAGATAATTCTAACCCTACCAGCAAGGTTGAAAGATACCCTACTCTGATACCTTTGTTCACCTACTAAAATTTAGCCAAATTGGAGGGAGAAAATCTCAAAAGTTGGGTCGAAATCAAGGCTAAAAAGCACATCACCGTAAATTTCTTACCTTAATAAACCGTTCTGTAAGTTCACATCGCTGGGTATCTCCTTAGATTGCACGCGACAACTGATTAAAATCTCCCACAATCAGTTTGTTTACACAACTATCCGGCTCGTGTCAAAGCTCATTTGCATAACCCTTGCACTCCGTGAAAATACTTCTTCTGCCGTCCAGGTACGTTTGTTGATCTTCTGAGTAGTGACAAATATCTTCCTTTAATACTTGGATACACTGTAGATCCAGTTTTGAGGTGAAGGTTGCGTTAAAGTTGATCAATTCTTAAGACTTGCGAGCACTCCAAAAGTAAATAATGCCGATCTGCACAAATTAGCCTTCGTCCTGATAAGTTCCTTCGGTAAATTCTGCCGCAGATCGAGGGAACGCTAGGAGAAAATGAAAGTTTTTTTATTTACCGTTTAATGACAACCAATCCTGTTATACTACTAACCTAATGACCACTTGGCACTAAAGGGCTATGTGCCCGAGTTTGAAAAACAACAACGACGAACACTTGCCGTTTGATCAGTGAGAGGTGAGTTCGTCAAATGCACCTGAATGAAAACGACAGGCTCGAATGAAACTATGTTTTGCGATGAATGGGCTTCACCTCTGTTTCATGCTTGATGGATGCTTTTATTTCAGTATCATCGCTTACGCAGTGCGTAAGAATAAATATCGGGATCCGTCTACGCAAGGAAAGCTACACTGGCCGTTGTCACAATGTCACACAAGTTGTAACGTGACCAATTACCAGCTATGGAGGGGCCGGAGGCAACTCCCTCCCTCGGGCGCGCCAATCAATATACTTGGCAGGAAAAACTCAATAGCAATTGATTTAAATTTGGGATTAATGTAATCTTATCAGTATGACCGAACGACGACAATCATTAGAATTTTCAATTTCTAACTTCTTTTCCTCGGAAAATATAAAGAGTTACCTATACAGCAGAGGGAGAGGATATGCAACTAAAATTCACTTTTTTCTTTCCCGTCATCAGCCGTTCATTTTTTTATTTTTTATCCTTTTTTTATAGAAAACCCAATGATAAAATGAAGAAAATCATCAAAAGATAGGATCAAAAAACCTTCCAAAGCGGCGACCATATCAAAGTGCGTGCAGATGCTGAGAGGACGATTTCTCGCTTTGTGCTCATAGGACTAGAACCCTTCCTTTTTTTTCTGACGACACCAGAATTATTGGCCACGAAACTAGTTTATTATATAAACACCAGTGAAATACCAGGTGAGCTTTTGCGCGTAAACATGATATCTTCACACCTGAAAATAACAAGTTTTTGTCAAAGTCTTAAGATTACCATTGCTATAGTTACGTACATAGTCTTTGAAATGTTATCGTGCCCTTCTCGGAGATCTTCGGCTACCTTCGGAAATCTTCCGAAAGTGTTCGGAAAATGTTCGGAAACGTTCGTCAACTTTTCGGAACAATATTAGAAAGTCTTCGGAAAGTGGTCGGAAATCTTCGGAAAATCTTTAAAAACACCGTTATTAGTATGTTTATATAATAAACAGAGTATTACATGCCCGCTTGTGGACATGAATTTTATCTTCATGTGTTCAATTCGATATCTCACTCTTTCGCTGCGTTCACTCGTGAGATCTCGAGTTGAACACTCGAAGATAAAATTCATATCCACGCGCGGGCATGTAATATCCTTTATTTGTCTTTGATTTCTCCCGCCTGCGAAAACAAAGAGCAAAGTGATGGGAAAGAAGGGAGGGCGTAGGCCTTGGACATTATTGCATTATATAAAGGCGTTATTTAAGAAATTGACGTCAGCTTTTGCGTCTGTCCTGTTATTGATCGTCAATTTCGTCCCAACATCGTCAAAAAAGCTGTGGATCCGCAGACTACTTTGACAATGTAATGACGAAATTCATCATAAATAACAGGATAGACGCATTAAAAATGACGTTAATTGCTTTTTACGATATAACAGATTGTCAAATGGTCCGCTTTCGCTCCTTGACGCGTTGCATAAATTACAAATTCATTTGTCTTTCGGCCTATTGACAATGTAAATTACCCAATGAGCGCGCGAGAATCTCTGCAGTAATCGTAAAAATATATATCGCATTCAGACCATCCGGCATAGAAATCCAAAACCTCACGGTTGTTCTTATCCTCGAAGTGTCTGTAAAAGTCGAAGTAGCCGAAGGAGATATACATTTTTGAAAACACTTCTACATTTATCATACGTCGTGAACAGTACCATAGCTGAGTTAAAGGTAGTGTTAATACTGACAAACACTAGAGAGGACTGTTTGCCCTAACAGCAATTAAACAAAAGACGCAACTGAATCCTTTCGCCTGCAATTCAGCGTACACCACTGGCCGTGTTTTTGTTTTTGCAGAAATGGCTTGGTGACAGTTACACCGTTACCTGTCAGAGCTGCACTGAGAATGACGAGTCACTGAATCTATTTAATATATAGATATAGGCCAGCCTAAAAGCGTAGCTTCTGGACAGGGTTGTCCAGAGCCTGATTAAGCTAACCCAGAAAAAGGTAGAAATTTGATTTTAGTTTTGTAACTTTGCGGTGAGGTTTTCTGTATATTGTTTGAGTTTCTGTTTTCAGTTTTAACAATCACCATATAAACAAAAGAAAGCAACAAAAGAAAAAACATTTCTATAGAAGAAAAGGTTATAATTCGGTTAACTTTTAATCTTTAATCCAGCTTCAGAATAATCCTGCCCTGTTTTCAACGAATTAACCTGGCATGAGCCCGCGATCCAATCGGAAAACTAGCACTTGGTCTGCAGTCAACTTCAAAAAAAATTTGACCTCGATGAGCTCTAAACTTGAGCCCGCGATATGGCCACGTGATACTGGATATCGTGTTTTGACAGGTGTCAGTCGATCATAGTATAGTACGGCTACCATGTTGCGCGACTCCGTCGTCGTCGTAAGTAGGCGCCCACGCGCTATACCGCTAGCCATGATACCCAGGAGAAAATCAACTCTTGGGTTTCCTTCTCTTTCCCATACATGTTTCGAGTATGGGGCTCCGCTTGGCGGTCCTTCGGGCTGCCGGAGCTCCGCTATAACAGCATTATTTCACTATGTCCTTTAGCTTGTTAATTTGTGCCGAGAAATCTCAAAATGATGGCATATGGCCTTAAGCTTCGTGATATTAAGTCCCATGGTTTGGAGCTGACCGTTCGTAAACAAGATGCCCTGATAATGTTTCACTATTTATGACCCAACTGGCTGAAAACCCCACCATTTGGGGCCGCCGCACCTATATAGCCCATATAAATGGGTACCCACGGGCACCCTCCCTTAAGTAAGGTAAGAGAGCATGTCCCATCAATTAACTAATGTTTCCCGAGCCGGAGAAATCAAAGACAAACTAGTTTCATCGCTAATAATTCTGGTACCTTCAGAAAAAAAAGAGAAGGATACTCTTCTAAAAGCAACAAAGAAATCGTCTTCTCAGCATCTGCTCGCGCTTTGATACGGTCGCCGTTTTGGAAGGTTTCTTGGCCCTATCTTTTGATTTTCTTCATTTTATTTATTGGTCGACCATTGTATTTCCAAAATCAAAAACACACTCGAACGTTCATACTCATAGGATTAAATTAGTCCAAAAATTACATCCATTGGGTTTTTCAATTTCAATTTTGAAATGAATTTTTCTTGCCAAATGTATTGATCGGCGCGCTCGAGGGAGGGAGTTGCCTCCGGCCCCTCCATAGCTGTGAACTTTTATTCGGGATTGTGCCTGTCTTGAGTTCAGATCTTGGGTCCTAAACGAATTTGCAAAAATTAGTATTTATTTGCCTACTGAGCATCCCATAATAGCTATTTGAAACAAAAAATTCAAAATGGCAGCCATATCGCCGTGAATGTCCATTGTATAGCAATTAACTTTGAAGGTTTGTAATCGGAACAATTTTGAGCTGTTCCTAACCTGCATGGAGGTCACCATATGTTGTGTTGTAGTAGTTCTTTCTCGCTTTCCCGTTTTTTTAACCGCGCGGCCCGGTTCATAATCAACCTTCGGTTTCAGTTATTATTTTTTTAATTTTTTTTTGTCATGTCGAGAGGCCTAGACCTGCACTCGGCCATATTAAAGATATTTGTGAATCACGCGACCAGAGATGTTTATTCGCCAAAAGCTTTTGAAACATGGATACACGGACAGTGTTACGGATATTATTTTCTTTACTGTGTGTAAAATATATCTTCTTTTGGTGGTCGATTTGAAGGGAATAACTGATAAATACGCTGGAAAAGTATTACGTCAGCCATGGAATATGTTGACCTTGCAACTTTCACTTTCGCTACATGAGAGATAAGATCTTGTTTACTTTGCGAGTTTATTTCGCCAGGAGCGTGTCCCGTAACTTTTCCGAGCATTTTTCGCAGTTTTGGACAAGAGAACAGAATTGCCGAGCTCCTTTAATGAAGCAAGTTCAGGGATCGGAAGGAAAATGAAATCTTTGCGAGCCAAGCAAAGAACATGCAAGGATTACGTCATTGGTAGGGAAATAACCACCCAACCTCGTTCTCAGGGTCCTCTCTCTACCTCGAGAAAGTACCCTGGTTACGGCTGGTTACGTGTCTGCTAGATTTAAGCAGATTCCAGAGATGCGATTGAAGGGAGGGGCTGGAAAGTTAAAGTTTGTCTCACACTGAGCTTGCCTACTGAGCCCTGCAGGGGGTGAAATTTGCAACGTTCCCGCTCTTCCCGCTGTGTGGATCGGCAAAAATCACAGCGAGGTCATGGACACATTCGATGTAGGAGTTCAATCCATTCAATGTTCGGCTAAAAGGCTAGCTCTGCATTAAGCTGAAGTTTCCCCGTCGATAGTAGGACAGTCTTTGAATTTCTGGCGGTGAAAAAATTTGGCAAAGAACTTGGAAATGATGACCACCACATTAAATGGACCGCGCGGTGAATTTTATTTCATAATCATAACGAGGGTATTTACTCGTTCCGTTAGAGTTAAATACGTTGTATGTTCGCCAATAAAGGTAGTTTTGAATTTGACTGAATTGTTTTCGTGGACAGTTTGAAGGTCATTCCATTTTCTTGCGGCGAAAAAATTCTCTGAAGAACTTCACCGCGCTGAATATTAAAGCTTGATTTAATTAATGAAAGCTTACGCTATATTTTTAGATCGGCAAAATCACAACGGCGGCATTAATGTATTTGTCGAGAGTTTGATACGTCCAGTGTTTGGCCAAGAGACTAACTCTGAATTTCATTGAATTCATCCACTTCCAAGTTTGACGGCCAGTTCGATTCTCTTGCCGTGAAAAATTTTATGAATTAAGAACTTGATAACAACATGGGCCGCGTGTTCGCAAAATCCAACCGCTTTCGTTTCAAAACTGTCCAATTTTCAGACGAGCTTCTAGAAGCTTGTGTCATTCTTATCACACAAGTGTGAACCAGGCTTAATTATTTGCTCAGGTAAACAAGAGCTTACCAGAACTTGCAGCGTTTATATCTATGTTCAAGACAACCATTGTAAATTTACCGTGGTAGGGTAAACCTCTGACGATTGTGTCACTGGCGTGACTACTAATTACTTTGTTTTGTCCTTTACTCACAGCACAAACAAATTAAATTTTAACTTTTACAATGTAAGGAAGAAAGCTGTTTATTGATAGCGGCATGCTGTTTATTGATAGCGGCATTAATAACGTGATACTAGTTTCGTTTCCGAGGTAAACAAGAGCTTACCTGAACTCGCAGCGTTCATATCAATGCTCAAGACAACCATTGTAAATTTAACGTGGTAGGGTAAACCTCTGATTGTGTGACTGGCGTGACTACTACTTATTACTTTGTTTGTCCTTTACTCATAGCACAAACAAAATAAATTTTAACTTTTACAATGTAAGAAAGAAAGCTATTTATTGATAGCGGTATTAATAGTGTGATACCACTTCCTTTTTGGTATCATTCATAGGCATTTCCGGAGCGGACTTCCAGATTAAGACTAATAGGTCATCAGAGATTTCACAACGGCTGAGAGCTAGGGTGCAATAAGTGATATGGTGCGTGCAGTAATCAATGAATCACCAAGGACTGCGTTGGAATGTGCACTGCGTTGCGAATATAGTGCTAAGAAAACGGTTAAATCTCTATAAAGCGCGGTTTTAAGATCTATGATCTTCTTGTTTTTTTTTCTGCTTCATTTATTACAGACCAGGTTACTATACCCTTGAAAATTCTTTCTTTCAAATTTCAGCCGCGTGTATTTATGCATGGACAGTTTGCCTTGGTTGGATAAAACTGGAGAACAATTCTCTAACGAATTCACATTGTCTTGAATGAGAAAACAAACCATTCAAGTAATTTTTTTTCGTCTTCCGTTAGTTTAAGTGACAGATAAAATAAAGCAACATGTTCTATTCCTTACATCTGCAAACAGTGACAGTGTTTTTCATTTGAGGGGGGTTGCATTGGAATAAAACGGTCGTGAGCACGGGGAGGCGGGGGAGTGAGGTGTGCTCCCCCAGAGATGGCATTTTGTGCAGAGAGCCAAAAGCAAAACCGTATACGAAGAGAAGATATTTTGGACTGTTTCACATTTAGATATTTTAGGATCATAAATTTCTTAGGACATGTAATATTCGTTTAAACCAAAACAAATCAATACACTTTTCACAGCACGTCGAAAGTGGGCAGACAAAGTTTTTCACTGAGATCGTAATGGGAAAGTCCCATAATGTTTCACATAGCAAAACGGCGCCTACTTACAATGCGTTAGGATGTTTTCTTTTATTTTTTTTTCCCCACACAAAATTTTTACTGCGAAAAACAAAATACACGCCCCAAAGGAAAACCAATGCAAGACACTTTGGCTCTTGAATGGTCTTCTTCCTCACGAAATCATTAATTTGTTTCATTGATCGAGAGACGCGTTTCACGCCGAGATGCTGAATAGCTAACAAGATTTTGCCCTCTCATTTTAGTGAGGAAAGTTCATATTTTGGGAAAAATATTGCTACTCCGTGTTTTCCACTTAGACCCAGCGTTTTCCACTTACACCCCGCGTTTTTCACCAGACCCCGCGTTTTCCACCATACCCTGCGTTTTCCACCAGACCCTGCGTTTTCCACCAGACCCCGCGTTTTCCACCTGACCCCGTTTTCCACCAGACTCAGCGCGTAATTTATGATTTGTCCCGAGCCGTTGATTATTGCCATTATCATCATAAAGAAAAAAAGACAACAAAGAAAACAAAAGGAAGAAAGGAAGAAACAAGCAAAAAAGAAAATTAGAAAAAAAAAAAGAAAAGAAAAGAAGACCCCGACCCCGAGCGCGACCCCGAGTCCGCAGTTCACTGACACCCTACCTACAACCCAGGCTGGTCACGCACGCCACCGAAATTAGTCTGCTGCAAAGCTTGCTCGCTTCGCAGCAAAAAAGAGACAATTTAACTTACTCTGTTGTAACGAAAGGTTTACTTTCGGAGGTGCTGTGACAGAAACAGAAAATCACCTCAGGCGCTGTCATATGTACGGATAAGAATCACAAGGACCGTTTTGACTTGTGGAAAGCTTGCGAGAGTGCAGGCTCGCTGCACGGCACTGTTTACTGATCAAGGTCTCTCAAAGATCCGAAACGCTGTTGTCTTCTTTATTGCAGATTAATTAAATCAAGTAATAGGTAATTAATTCAAAGGTTACTCAATTAGATATCTCAAACAAACTGATATTGTACAATATATACCTACTCTTTTCGCTTAGGGTGCGACAGTAAATGGCAGGTGAACCTTACGATTTACGGCAAATTAAACAACTGAGTCAAGATTTAATATCATCCATTCCTGGGCAGGAAATTGCCAAACACTTGATCTTTCGTTCAAGATAAATTCCAGTGTATTTTCCCTGAATGTGTTTTTTTGGCGTTCAGCTTACAAATCTAAGCAAAGAGCGGAACTCACTTAAACTACTATAAGGCAAAACAACGAACAGAAAGTGTAATCTACAAGAAGAGCAAATCTTATATAAAAGCAAATAAACAAAATACTTAACAAACATCTCAAAGGGATATATGCTTAACAGAAACATTTTGGTGGCTTTCCTTAAAAATTTAAGAAAGGTACTTCGCTGTTACATGTAACCAGGCCACCGAGTTTAATACACCATGACATCATCTGTGCTAGATTTCTATCGTAAACTTTAGAGAAACCCGCTATGGCTCAGAGGAGAGCTGCCGTTAGGTAAACCATTTCAGATCACAGATAGTAATAATCAAATTTCAAATCCCTTACCCTTGGGATTAAGACACAAGTATAAACCATTGTATCACTTTTTTACTTGGCTCAAGTGTACTTACATTTGTTTTTGACAAAACTATGTTTAAGTTCCCATCTGTAAAACTATGCCTTTGCCGTTTTAACTTTTCAAGGTTATGCCCATAACAGTACCCTCTTAAAAGAACTAAAGGGCTGGGGCTCCCGAAAGGAATTTTTTACTTTTCAAGTTAGTATTTTTAATACAAAAACACTGTTCAATTTACCGCTACGTTGACGATATAATTAAGCGCAGAGTTTTGGGAGTGATATTGGTGAATTAGGGCTACAATTTAAAATCTTAGGCAGCTTCGTCATTCATGTTTCTTTCTCTAGGAAAGTCTGTAACAACTTTCCGTTCTTCTTTAAGTGAAGTGATTGACTAGGGAGCGCTGTGAACTGGTCTCCCCATAAGCTAAAATTGGCGATGCAACGGGCCTTAACTCAAATTCACTTTTCATTAACAAGCTCTGTTATCTAATTGGAGCTTGTTTCTGACTGGCTTGTGAGGGAAGAACCTTGCTCCCAGGTTCTATTTTCTCTGCCTCTCCGGGGCTGGTAAGGAAATCGCCCACAGGCTTCATTCGGTCCGTAGCAGGAAGACCTTAGGTAATATTCCCGGCCCTTAGCAGGGCCGTCGTGATGGGGTGACAAGAAAGTACACATGTATTCACCACCATTTTATTTTTGTTCTTGCAGAAACTACAACCCTTTACACAGTTGTGGTTCCAGAGATATCTAATTTTCGGTAAGAAAATTAGGGAAATAAATGACGACTATCTACATACAATAGCAACTTTTACGATAGTCATTATAGTCTTTTGATAGTTGTATCCTAGAGTTACTCGTAATGACCAATGTAAGACTCCTTCCTTAATGCTAACACTGTACATTTTCCTAGTCAAGACGTTTATACGTGCACGTGGCAACCATACAAAAACTGAATGCCTCATAATCATGAATATAAAATTTAATCGGGTCTTGTCACGGCACGTCAACATTTTCACCATTGAGTAGTGATAGTTAATAAAGATGGTGAATTTTAGTTCGGTAATGAAATGTGAAGGTAAACTAGTCAACATAACACGAGCATGGGACAAAGAAAATTCTGAGTTCCGACAGGAATCGAACCTATGACCTCCCGCCCGGCTTTCGGCTGATAACACTTAGGCCCCGTCCACACGTATCCGAATATTTGCGAATCCGCAACTTTTTCTTTCCGGATACGGCTACCGTCCACACGTATCCGGCGAATTCGGCAGCGAATCCAGAAAAAAATAAATCCGCTCTTCAGAGTGGAAAAAGATATATCCGCAACGAATCCGATAACGTGTGGACGGGTGAATCCGGATATTTTCGAATCCGATGACGTAAAAAGCGTGTCCAGTCTCTTACCGAGCAACAGGGAGTTTTGGCAAGCCCCGACGGCGACGGCAACGGGAAAGACACCTAACAAAAGGTTTAATGAGCAGAACAATGGCTGCGCAAGTGCGTTTTGAATCTTGGTACATTTCTTTGCTGTCCTCTGCAAAACAGCAAAGTGAAATGACCAAGTTCATCTACGTATTTTGGAGAACGCGAACCGCAATGGCTAGTTTTCGGTATCTTCTTTTGAAATTGAACGCTGTCGGTGCATATTTAGCCTGAGCAAGTTTCTAGACCGATAGGCGAACTGAACACATTTACAGAGCTGCGACATTCGAAAGTAAAATATAAATTCGTTTTTTACAAGGTGTCGTCCCCGCCGTCGCCGTCGTCATTGATAAAACTCTCTAATAAACCAATATGGTGGTTAACTTGAAAGCACGTGTCGAGCGAACGGAGCAAATTTTCCGCCACTATCTCGCTCTACGACGCATGCTCTGAAGACTTTTTAGCGCAGAGGAGCCTTGGGTACTAGAGTGAATCCGGATACCATCGGATACGTGTGGACGGGAGAATTCGATTTGAATACGCTACGTGTGGACGGGAAAATTTTTCTGATTCGGAAAGAAAATGTTGTGGATTAAAAAATATCCGGATACGTGTGGAAGGGGCCTTACTTTGACCTTGATTATTCCGGATATCATAAAAACCTCATCCGATAATAGTTTTTAGTATAACTATACTATCACGAATGCCGTCAGTCTGATTGGCTACGCTATCCACGTTGGATTTAAACAATATAGTATTTCTCTCGAGGAACTATCAGCTGATAGCGCCCCGCGGAAATTTGATGTTCTTAAAACAAATATTTGCCTGACAAGCGAAGCTTCCAGGGCAAATATTGCTAGTTTTAAGTACATCAAATTTCCAAGGGGCAACTATCAGACCGATAGTTCCGAGACATAAACACTCTTGTCTTTATTGTTCTCCAATAAATTTTCTCCCACTGGCCAGTACAAAACCCATATTGAATTATTTTCAACTTTTTTAGATGAAAACTGTTTCAAATGTAAAATATGAAAAAGACAACATTCAAAAACTCTCGTAATACAATTTCAATTGTTTACTTGCTATAAGCCCGCTTAATGACAGGAACATTTTCACGGACGACTACTATCCAACCGGGTATTTTCCGCGGACGGGCACCATGGGCTATCAGTATAAATCTACTAGCGTTCTATCACAAATACTGTTCTCTGATTGGCTGATAGTGTGTAGCGTAGTCCTGTGCTTTTTTTAGCTAAATTACGGCCATATATTGGCATTTTCTAAAACAATTAGATTATTCTCTCTCGATTTCTATCGCGCCCGAGTCAGCTATCGCGCGATAGAAATCTTGAGTTCATAATCTAATTGTTAACTAGTAGGTGGATTAAGCAAACCACGATGATAGCAACGAGAACGTCACCAAACAAGAGGTTTAATGAGCAAAACAATGGCTGTGCACGTGCGTTATAAATTTTTGTACATTTATTTACCGTCCTCTTTAAAACAAGAACGTGAAATGACCAAGTTTTGCGTAGTATGGCGAAGGCGAACGACGACGACAAATTTTTCCTATTCTCATTTGGAATTGAATGCTGCCATTGTGTATTTAACCTGAGCACGTTTGTAGAGCCATTGGCGTACCCAGCAGATCAAGACAATCGCCAATTTCGCTTGTAAAATATAAATTCGTTTGTTACCAGACGTCGTCCTCGGCGTCGCCTTCGTCGTTGCTTAAGCTCCCTAGTGTCTCTCCGCGGAAGAACACTATCGCGTCATGTAATCCATTTAATGCTGGAAATGGGTTAAAAAGGAATTAATCAGCAGCATGGATTCTTTGAAAATCATCATACCAAATGTGTAATGCATCCTTTTTTTATTAATATATTTAGTAATATTAGTGAGAACCTGACAGCCTAAAATTCAGATTTAATTTGCACACATTTGTTAGCAAACTGTTTCACTGGTATATGAAATACACTCTATCCACTTGAAGGCGTAATTACGCGTAAAGATGATGGTCATATATTATCAATCAAGTTTATTTAGAAATGCATATCTTTGGTAGAGAATTGTCAACACCACTCCTCAAAACCATATAAGTCGAACACTGTTAAACGCTGATTATCTGGGCTGTAATCCTTATAAGGTGGATGCAGGAAAGTATACCAACATGAACAATAAATAAAAAAATTGTAAATAAATATCTCTTTGTTTCTCATTTTGAGTTAATATGATATGAAAGTTCTTATAGTTTATGGAAGGGTATACATGCAGGAAAGTATACCAACATGAACAATGAATAAAAAAATTGTAAATAAATATGTCTTTCTTTCACATTTTGAGTTTATCTGTATACTCGTTTAGAAGGGATTTGAATGACGCGATGGCGGTTTACATTTCCGAATATTATCTCGCGTGCCGCTTTGTAATCATGACGCTCCGATTATTCATTATGTCACATCACAATCACGACTTCGAAACACCTTGGCTTTTATATGTTAACCGTGAGTACTTTCATTTCTTTCGCTGTAGTTTGAATACATTTTATTAAATTTGTTGATTAGTTCCAGTGTGGCAAATAATTCAGTCTGTGTTCGGTCGAATATTGTTTGGAATCGGTGGAAAAAGTACTCTGAAGCCTAAACCAAGGAACAAAAATGTAAATGCTGTCTATTTTTATTTATCAGCGGAAATATTCGAAACAGTCGCACGGAGTTTGTTTACGATTAATTGAGCAAGCGGTCGCAAATGTTGGCAAATTTTGCAAATATTCGCGCTGCCAGCAGTTTAGAATGGACAAAATAGTGCATGTAAAATATGTACTTTCCAAATTTACATTTAACTCTAAAACATTATCAGTAAATGTGAAAATATCTATCACGAGATTTGAAGTAGCCTGCAGCGTAGGAGTATTTTGGACGCGCGAGTGCACAAATTCGTATTAGGCCGCCATTTTGGAGTGAGGAAATATTTCCCGAGGGAGTAGGTGTTAATTGGAAAAAGTGGGCTAGGGGGAGGGGGAGAGGAAGGAAAAGTGCCCCACCCCCACCTCGCCTCCTTTGCACCAATCCTTTACCGGTCAAATATCCGAGATGGCGGCATCGAAAACTTTATTCACTATATAGCGTTCCGCTCCAAAATAACGCCTGTACTGCAGGCTAGATTTGAAGGCAAATGTAATTTTTTTAGTTCTATTAAACTTGATAGTTCCCGGAAACTGGCGCTGCCACGCAATGTGTCGACAAATCATTGTTTTTAAGGTGTGAAGGGACCTCCGACTTGTCAAACAGAAAACCGCAGGGAAATACTGCCTTGGATTTTGTGATTTTGCTTTTTATGCCTGTAAAACGTCAGGATCTGATTTTTTTTAAAAAAAGTTGATTTTAGCAAGACTCGGCAAGAGATGAAAGTCCGCTAATGAATTCCTTCACTTGACGAGAAAATTTGAACCCCAAATACTTTTACATTACTGAGCAACATCAATATAGTGTTTGTTACATTAGTAAGTCACGTGACCAGTTAGAAACTGAAAACTTTGTTTCCATTTGGCGCAAAGAAGACGGGTGATAATGAGTAAGACTATCAACTTTCTAATTTCTGACGGCACAGTCTTCATGTTTGCAGCGTGTATAAAACATTTCGCATTTTGCATGAAACCGGTTCAATGAGAGGAAATAGGTCACCTGGCAATTTTCATCTATTCTTAGATTATCGTCAACCCTCTCGAGCTCATTATCCAATTGTCAGATTAGATTTGTAAAGTCTCTAGAAGGCGCCTGTTATTCATGTTGTGGCAAAGTCAAGCGGTACTGTCTATGAATTTGTGGTCACCGATGGAGACACAGTTTCAAACTTCCGACGGTTCAAAGCAATGAATATTGGCTTTTTAAAGTACAATGGCTTCTGTAGAACCTGCACTGGACATATGCCAAGTCTGCCCTAGCTTTCACGCGGAGCTTTACTCCCGTTGTCTCCAGTTTTCGACCTGCATGAACACCTGAAAGCGAAACAACAATTGATTTCGTTATTTGTACTTAATTACGAAGCTAGATTTTCAACACGTAAAAGAAATGATAAGATGCAGAACTCAAGACCAAGCTCAAAATGCAAATCGACTAAAAGCAGGGGAAACTAGAGTCAGCTTAGAGTCCGATACGATCACTTGAAAACAGTTACTCAAGACCACTCTTACAGCAAAAATGGCTGACTCAGACTAGCCCCCTTTTCGACACCAGACCACGTGACTGACTCTTGTAGACAAATAAATATATAAATAGATAGATAAATAAAAAAATAAACAAAAAATAAATAAATAAATAAATAAATAAGCAAATAAATAAATCAGCTCGTGACATCATGTGGCTATACACTTCGTGCAAGCTACACAAACAGGAAAAGAAACGGCCTTAGGATTGCACAGTTTAATGACTAGGATGTGCTTTGAGTCTCCGTATTTGCTGGGGACGAGAGCAAGACGGACGAGGGCGGGAATTGGGAGATAAAGGTATGGGAAGCGGGAGAGCAGGGTACGGAAGGCAAGAGTGGCTCTGACTCCCTGTTTCCCCTACTAATTCGATATTTAAACAGATTGAAGCTCGAGCTGATATAAAAGCAGACTGATGAAAAAACCAATCTTTATTTCAAAGGGTAGTTATGTCGCAATACCTTTTTTTTTAGCTACTCCAAGGGGTTTTGGAGCCAGTGCAGAGAACCTCTTCTACGAAGCAGGATCCAAGTTCATCGGTGTCAAAACGGAGAACAGAGAAACGGAGTTTAAATCTTTCGCAGCTCTACCACCGCATGTTAACGTTGGACCCCAAAACTCCTTGTTAACCTGGAAAATGATGGAGAAAGCAAAGTCTTTCATTTGTGGTTGTCTGAATGCTAACAGAAAAGGTATAATCTCATAAATATCCTTATTCTTCGGCCATTTCAAAATTGTTATAGTTATAACCGCTACTTTGAAGATGTATGTCGCGACATGCGAAGCGTCCAGTTAATGCAGTTAAGTTTTTTAGACCATGCTTTGGCCATTTATGTTTGTAAGCGCTGTTTGTTTTATTTACCTACTGAAGGTATAATCTATTTTGGAGTTGATGATCAGGATCGGGAGATTCGCGGACTTGAGATTGAGAATATGAGGGATGAAATTTCTACTGCGTTCGAACAAGTCCTCCTTGACCACATAATAAGCGATAGTGGAACGTCACTAAGCGTAGGAGAAGAGGATGGCATAAACCTGCACTTCATACCAGTCAAGAGCCAGGGATGTCCAACTGGATTGTACGTCATCGAAATAGAAGTTGAACGAAAATGGGAGATGTGTAAAGACAAAGTGTATTACGGCAAAAAGTGGAATGAAAAGAAAGACAACCACAATAGAGCGGGCTCCAGTCTGCACGATTTCTACAATGTAAAGGGTGAATGGGATGACGTTCAAGTTCGCCTCTTTAGCGTGACTACCAAAGTGAAGACAGAGAAGGTCCATGAAAAGGTTAAGAAACCACTACAAATAAAGTACGAAGAATGGAAGAAAAACGCTAATCAAGGTTAGTGACAGGTCACAACTGTTTAGGATTTTTTATCATTGAACCTAAAAGGTGAAGTCCATAGTTTTGGTTGGTCATTTACTGCGCTTTTCAATAACATGCGGACTCCCAAATTCAAAGCTCAACGGACAAATGCGTTTTTCGCTACCGTCAATCAAACGTCCATCGGCTCCTCCCAGCTTCCGACTGCTACCGATCAATGTTTCGTTGTCTGAACTGTGCTCAACGATTTGATTACCGCGTGTCGGCCGTAATCGGAAGCTGGGATAAGCCGCCGAGCATTTGATTGATGGTAGCGAAAAACGCAATTGTCGGTTGAGCTTTGAATTTTAGAGTCCGCATGTTATTGAAAAGCGCAGTAATGTTAGTTAGATATTTTGGTCGTTTGGGGCTAGGCCGGAGGTTTTGAGGTCGTCACCATGTACATCTTAGAGCATTAAATCTAAGAGAGGAAGTACTTAATCAAAGCGTCCAGAAGCATTTCCCTCAAAGCTCGTAACGTGTGACGATGATGTCTTACCGGGTGATAAATTTAGGACACTCCGAGTCTTTGATTCGCTCCCCTTGGTCTAGCAGTTCTATTCAAACACCGTAAACGAAACTCTTCAAAAAGGTCAAATCTGTTAAAGAAAGCTGAAAATATCGGCAAAAGTAAAAGTTACAGCAGCAAAGATAGGAAACTTTCATTACGAACAGGATAATTCGAAATTTGAAAACACGTTTATCAAAATACGGTCTCCATGAAAGGCAAGATCTCAGTTGACCAATGCCATTTCATGCGTAATTGATCCCAGTTTAGGAAATGAGATCTCTCGCCGTTACTAGGAAACGAGAAATGTTTTATCGTGACACGAAAAAAAAATTGAACGAGACTCGATGAAATTGTACGAGATTGGATGTAATTGTACCAGACTTGAGGGCCGATTATTTAAACGAAGTCAAACTTAATTACTACTGTCTAGGGTTGAGCTGCGGTTTAGACGTTGTTTCGATAAACAACGGTTAAACGATGTTTAAAATACATTATTAAAACATGGAACCATGTTTTCTCGAGTCAATGACTAAACCATGTCTCACGAGCAAATGCATTGTCTACGGAGCTATTTCGTACACAAATTTCTAGATGATGATGATGTCTCTGCAACATGACTTCTAAAACGAGTCGCACAACAAATTTCAGCCAACACGAAAAACTGTTATTGGCCGAATTGGGTAAAGACTTTTCAGAAGCGGAAAGCAAAGGCTATGACAGCAAGACGTTGACAAAAAAGACAAAGGCATGGGAGGAAATTTTAACTAGATTTAACTCCCGCGACCTCAGTCAGCTTCAAGGATGCTGGAGGCGGTTGAAATTCCAGTCGGAAAAGGAGTATAACTTACATCGCCTCCCCAAGTGAAGTAAGCAAATTATTAGCGGACGTACTCATGCCCAGCCTTCGTTAATCCTCCAGAGCAGGAATTTGATGATGGTGATGATGCAGGAGAAGAACTTGATATATTTAAGGCGCGACAAAGACGAGAGGGAAGTTATTACATGCGAAGTAGAGCCAAGTCTACTTGCTGACCTTGAAGCTATTGGCAAGAAAGGAGAGGAAAACGTCACGAAAAAGGAGGATAATCCGAAGAACAGTAATTTTCAATCGCTTGTAAAATTTTTTAAATGATAATTTATTACATAATTGACAGTTATTGATCATCAGATGACATTATATTAACAGGTGCAAACGCAAAGAACATAAACCCTTGTGCAGCACTGCAGTGGCCACAGTAATGACGAGAGTATTCGCCAAGGCGTTGCGCAGTCCTAAGTGCAGACACGGAAAACGTCGCTTTAGCAATCCAAAGCATCTCTCGATAATACACCTAGTACACCTATGTACAGTATTGTAGTGTACTTCTCCTACATTCTTTGGCTCTGAGGATTGGTGTCAATAAATATGCTGTACAAGCGTATCCACTGTCACCCAAAAGAATGCCATCAAAAGCACCATTCCTTAATTTGTCTGCGATGTTGCCGTTCTCGAAAATGAGCGAATCTTGAGTCGATCCAGGCCAGAGGGCTACGATATTAGTCATGAAGTCATCGCTATCACAAACGGCTTGGACGTTGATGGAGTAAAATTGCTTTCTGTTAACAAATGCCATAACATTTTCTTTGTTTGGACGTATGATTCTGACGTGGGTACAATCGATGGCCCCGATAACGCCTGGAAAGTGCATTTGCTGCATTGGTGTAAGCGGTAGACCTCTCCTTGTTTGATGTTCGTTTGATGGCGAAAATGCACTGAATCGAAAGGCTTCGTCGTCGTATTCCTCTAATGGGTTAGATCTATCCCTTAGGTGCCGAACTCGTCGAACATGTATATTAGGTCAATTGGCGTACTTTCTTTACTGTTTGTAGCGCGTAGGTCCCTCCATTTCAAAATGGCGTACCATGAAAACATCGATAAAAAGGGTTTAAACCTACCTTTGACCAGGTCTAACTTATTATTGTTTCTTAGTCGGTGTTTACAGCATGGATCTTGTGAAAAAAATCAGGAATCAAAACGGAAGATCAAGAACAGAAGAACCAGTAGCTCAAGGGCAAAATTTTCAAGATGGAATCTCTAACCTACCTCTCACATCACCTCAATAGAGTCAACAAATGTGCCTGTGAGCATCTGTTCCAAATGTCCTGATGGCATTGTTAATACCTCTGATGGAGACACACTCAGTGAGTACTCTACCTTACCATCCTTATCTATTAACTATGCCGACAATGTGTCCCATCTGACAAATTTAGATGTGGACCTAAACATTTCACAGCAACCCTGATGTTTTTTATTGTTTATCAAGTAACAATGCATTTTCTATTTTAAATTCTAATATCAGAAGCTTGTCAAGTAATTTTGAGGATCTTAATACTATGCTATCAGAGCTATACTTCCCCTTCTCAGTGATTAGTTTAACTGAGACTAAAATTAAGGTGGATCAACAACCCTTACTTAATATTGATTTACCTGGGTACTCATTTTTCTCGCAACCTACTCTTTCAAATGCTGGAGGTGTTGGTTTTTATACAAAAAATGATTTGAGATTTACTGTCATATCAGAGCTATCTACCTCTACTGCTGATTGTGAAGCTCTTTGGATTGAAATACACAATACCCAAAGCTTAAATATCCTCTGTGGCATTATATACAGGCATCCCAATGGTAATTTGGAAAGCTTTTTTGAGCATTTAAACTTTACCGCTGAGAAGATTGATCGGGGAGGCAAGTACTGTGCAATACTAGGTGATTTTAACTTTGATCTTCTCAAATTTGAAAATCATTATCCAACTTATTATTTCATAAACATTATTAGCTCATTTTGTTTTCAGGCTCATAGTCTACAGCCCACAAGAATAACAGATCATTCTAAAACACTAATTGATGATATATTTTTCAACTCATCGGAGCACTTCACGATCAGTGGAAATATAATTCATGATATAACAGATCATCTGCCTAATTTGCTTATTTTCGATAAATTTTCATCTCTTCATAACAATGTCAAATTGTATAAAAGAGACTATTCAATCTTTAACCCACAGGATATGACAAGTGAATTCCAGACTATCAAATGGCAAACTGTTATTTCATCTGAACAAGATTCTTCAAGCACATTTAGCTCTTTTTATAATGTGATGTCAACTATTATTGACAAGCATATCCCTGTTAAGCAACTTTCCAAGAGGGAGCGGAAATTCCTCTCGAAGCCATGGATTACCTCTGCTTTGAGAAAATCAATAAATGTTAAAAATAACCTATATAAGAAATTTAATAAGACCAGATCCACTTATATCCACTCAAAATTTAAATTAGATAGGAATAAATTGAACCATCTTCTCAAAATATCCAAGAAAGAATAATACTACAACAATTATTTCTTTGATAATATTAATGATTGCAAAAGAATATGGAAGGGAGTCAAACAAATAGTCAACTGCAAACCCCCGACCAGTGCAAAACATATTAAGCTTAGAGTAAATGATTGTGAAATTGTTAGCCCAATCGAGGTA
>Ga0126343_10000201_pt1 | contig 20065 bp, 9 predicted proteins | sample Cyp2metagenome_FD_92531 | JGI IMG/M metagenome (GOLD analysis project Ga0126343, IMG submission 92531) | Coral microbial communities from Lord Howe Island, Old Settlement Bay, Australia - Cyphastrea 2 metagenome | ecosystem: Host-associated > Invertebrates > Cnidaria > Coral ...
CTTTAAGAGTACCGCTTGTCTGGGATGTGTTTAACAAGTGCCATACATGAAAATCAAAGTAACTTGGCGGCAGAGTGTTTTAATGGAAATCTCAGTTTAAAAAAAAGTACAGGTTTTTTTTCCAGAAAACAACAAAAAAAATCATGAAATTTCCTAACAGCAAACCAAATACTTTCCCTAAAAGAGCTAACATGGGACAGGTAACATTATACAATTTTGACTGAGTGCCAAGATCAAAAGTAGGAGAAGAGCAAAATTAAATAAGATTACATTTATGTGAAGAAGGCAGTTTCAAATGACCCTTTTTTGGTCACTAAGGAAATAAAAAGCAAACTAAGGTACTACTAACAGCTGTAGTTAAGAATAAGAATCTTTGTTTAGAGAAGTCTCCCCCCACTGAAAAAGAAAAACTGTTCGTACTCGATCTGTGTAACTTCACAGATCGTGACATAATGAACAGAGCACTCCATTGCTCAATAAGTGATATTTAGAATAATAACAGAGCATCATAAACGGATAATGTTGGAAATGTCAAACTGAAGGTAACGTTTGTGAATGATTTGAACAAAATTTCACTCTTACATGTTGCAACATTGATTGCATGAAGACATGATGGTTTATATGAGGATGTGGCCATGATATGCTATACCAGATAAGTAGCAACACGTGGATATATGTACTGTGGATAGTAGAAATTTAATTAACAGGACTTATTTAATTAACAGGACTCATCGAGACTGGGTCACTCAAGGGTACGGCTCCTCAAGAAAATTACACAAGACAGAAACAGACACTGAATACACCAAGATCTTTACATACAAAATCATGTCGCACATTTCTTATAAACGGCCTAAAATGTTGAACTAACTTACTTGGTACACGAGTGAACTCAAACCTTGACAATCAAAAAGGGTCTTGACAAAAAGACAGAAAGTTGTTACTAAGTTTTTAAGCAGAGGGCATAATATGTCATAAATTGTTTGAGCTGGTGTCTGATTTTGTTATCTTACTCTCTATAGACGAACAGAGAGCAGAGTTGCAGCCAGAGGTCATAAAGTGGAGGGTTATTTCTGCCAGCTGCTTTTGACAAACAGGATAACAAATTCCAAACATTAAAAGATCGGAATATTAAGTACAAACAGGTAGTTGAGTCACACAAAACAAGAATGCTTCACAAGTGATGAAATGTTCCCAAGATTGCATTACCATGTACACAAAAACCAGAATAACTGGTGCAAACAGGAGTGCTGATAAATCGTTAGCTAACTGGTGGCAAAAGTAATATTGAAATCACTAGCCAAAGAACAAATGGATCATTCCTCATCAAACACTTATGCAGAAAAAGCTAAATTTAACCTGGGAGAAATTTGGTAAATAATGCTGATAGCTGCAGACGGTAAATAGTGCTGATAGCTGCAGACAGATTTAAGATCTTCCACAAATAACAATCAAATAAAGTAGTGGTCTTTAGCATGTCACAGACAAACTTGAAAATGAGATTTGTACCGTTCTCACGGTTCTTATTCAGTCAAGAAGGAAGGGAAGGGAAAAATAAATATCTTATCGGCTAGTGTTTAAATGTTGGAAATGTATCAGGTTTTTATCAGGACGATGGACCATGACGATGACGACAATGGATTAAGCTGATCCAATTTTCACAGCAATTTTGTATGCGAAAGTTGAGCTTTTCAAAAGCACTAGAAAAATGAAGTCCTCTTGAAATTGTTAATTACATCTTTGAAGATATGGAGAACAGGTTCGTGATGGCCATTGATAGTGTCTGAGGACATGACTTGAAACAGAAGATTTCAAAGCTTGCCAAGTAATGTCATAAAGCTATGGTACAAAAATTAATTTCCTGCAAATATTGCACATAAACACTGCCTAATACATAGTCTGTGGTTATTTCTTGTTTTCTATCTCTCTATCAGTTACATTAAAATTTACTTTATGTGCCTAACAGATCCAGGAATGGATTTTTGATTGGTAGAAATGCTTGAGCAACACTAAGGGGTTTCATTAAGCATCAAGCACCAGGGCAACGCAACCAGCTCAGAGGTTGGTTTTGTCTACTTGGTTTTCCCATCTAGATGTACCTTTAGTTCACAACATTTCGCCTGCTGACGAACACCAGTTGCCCTCTAGCTGAAAACCTGTGAATATTGTTTCAAACTTTTAATCAATTACCTGATTAGTGCTTCTACACAAGAAGTGCGTCCATACAGTGCTGCTGAGTGCATAGCTGTCCATCCTTCAGCTGTCTTGGAATTGACGTCAGCACCTTGCCGAAGCAGTGCCTCCAAGCATGCTAAATGCCCATATTCGGCCGCATGATGAAGAGGGACTTGTAGAATCTAGAATAGTTAAAATAAATATAACAGGTTTAATTTTTCAACAGTCTTTCGTCAGTTTAGTAACACTATTGACAGCCTGCAGCAACTGGAACAGCTATACCTCCCAAGAATGGGTCTATTGACACCCCCCATCCCCAGTCCAATGTGACGCCACTCTGCCATATGATCCTTATATACTACTAGCGGGAAGTTTGCACTTGACTCTACATTCAGTCGTAAAAGTAATTTGCAAAATACACTAAATATAATTAAAAGAGTTAAGGCCATTTACAAATTCCTAAATTACATTAACCCTTTGTGATGTGTGCAACCACAAAAAGGATGCAACCGCTGTGCGTAACAATAGTAAGAGTGACCCTCTAGGTTCAGAAATGACCTAAAGGATGTTTTCTCTAAACATAACAAACTGCTACTTGTCCAACTAAAAGGAATGATTGCAATTTATTTACAAACTACATTTTGTACACTGAAAAAGTCTAAAGAATAGTTAACTGAGATCCTCAGTCATAAGGATAACTTCTCTGAAAGGAAAAACAACAGGCAAACTGCATTCCAAGAAGAACTTGATACAACATGGTACTAGCTAGCAAAACTAGATGTATTTTTAAGATTATTAAAAGGGTCTAAGCTAAGGAATTTGTTAAACCAATCAATATGATTTAATATAAAGCCAAAATGAGACTGTTTAGTTCCAAATGGCTATATGGTACTGCCCCATTTCCACTAGACAGTCTAGTTTATAATTTAAAACGTGCAAAACACAGATATCTTGTCTCCATTGCAAGCATATCTTATGGGTAATGGCTGTTTTGTGTTACGACCAAACAGTCTGAAATTGTCAAGAAACAGACAAGCACTTGACAATATTTTTTCCTCTCTACAGCTGTTCAGACAAAACATATCTTACTGTTTTCTACTCATTAGCAAGTTTTTTGTATAATAAATGCTGCCTATTTCAAGATCAGCTTAACACTTCACTAGGGAAACCAAGAAGGTCTTGCTAAAATGCCGGCCGGCAATAAAGTTTATTTGCAAAACAAATCAGGTGATTGAATTGTTGTTCCTTAAAGATCATTTAAAATGTCGAAAGTTTAAACATTTTTACAAAATTATTACCAGGTTATGTTATTACACATTTTCAAATTATTTTCATTCTCAATTGACCCAATTGTATTTGAAAGAATTTGCATGTGTTATGAACTGCTATTACATCCGAGTGTCAAAGCTGTGAAATTTAAACAAAGCTACCGTGAACAAGCTTGAAGAGCTAGAAATGTCGAAAATATCTCCATAACGATCAACGGCTGCAGTGACAAGTTCTAAACAAAGTTAATTTCTTAGCATGAGAAAGTGTTTGTGGCAATTAGCTCATTGTGTTAAACGAGTCAGAGAATTAATTTCACCCCAGGGAAGTTTAAGCAGGTTAGTTCAATCTTGAGCATTGGGGCTGTTTCACCTCCAGCAATGACTACCAAGTTTCTTAGAGTCTTGATGAGAAGATGTAAATACAAAGAACTTCGCTAAGAAAGAAACTACTTGTTTTCAATTCACCTGCTAGACTGGCAGATGGCTCTAGCAAAAATTACCACCCTGAACTGACTGAAAAATGCAAATTCATCCCTACTTGTGGCACATGGTCAGAATTAAATACCGTGAAAAATTCTTGTTAAAGTAGAAAGAGGATGCTTATAAAACAAACCAATCTCATTTGAGTTTGGTTTCTCCCAGGAGCAATATTGTACCAGTACAAGATAAGACCTTGGTAAAAGCTGTTAAGCACCCTGAAATATTACTTGTAAAACCCTTCTGATGAATGCTTATAGCAAATGTGAATGTCCTCGGGGCTGAAACTGTAAACTGAATTTTTGCTAGGACTTGATTACCTTTCAACATTCACATTACATAGCACGTTGTTACTAAATTTGAGCCTACAGACAGTGGAAAAAGTAATATGGTAGGGGTTTACAAGTTAGGTCAATCAGTCTGGGGGGCGAAATTTTTGGCATAATTTGAACGTTCTTTGTGATAAGGGACTCATATACCATGGCAGTACAATTTATCTGCTATTAGATAACAATCTGGCCATCCTTTTGTGATGCATGGGGAAACTTGGGCCTCGGCGTGCACTTCAGTCAAATTCCGGCCCTTACTAACCCAAGAGTAACAAAAATATCTGTCATTTATACCCTAGAACCCGTAATAAGGAATATTGTCGGGATGAAATGACAAATCTTGGTCCTTCAGTACTCTTGTCGTGACCATTACATGCTCTAGAAACGCACATGAATAACTGCAAGTAATATAGCGTAACCCCACCTCAAAACATTCTTTGCAATCACAACACTTGATAACAGTTTCTGGACTGCGGAAAAATCCGCGAAAAATCTAGATCTTTAAACAGTGCACACGAAACACAACGTAAATGTATTTTCAAATCTACTTTGGTCGAGTAAACTAAAACCAGATGCCGATGAAAGAAGTCTAAGATGCAACAGAACACAATTGGCCCCTGGCCATTAATCAAAGAATGACATAAATTGTGAATACTGAAGGAAAAGGGATAAATTGCGAGTATAAATAACAGCCACCGTGTGACGATTTCAGTCAGACAAAATGGATTCTATCAAAATAAACATTGGCCCCAAAAGTCTACGATTCCAGATATCTGAACGCAGCTCCGTAAAAATTCTCCGCCGAAATGAGTCGAGAGAAAAATAATCCAAAGCCTACTTAAGTTTTTTCGCGGTATGAAGATATGAAGGATTATATTTAGTACAGGTTGTCACAAAATACAATGAAATTGCAATATGCACAGACTTAGTGGAGACAGGATTTTTGTCTTTACGACTTCCAGACTCGAAATACGGATAAATGAAAATTCAACAGCTCTCCAAAATAACAGAGTGTTCCCCATTTAGAAACGGCATATAAGAGATTTCAACACGACGCCAAACGAAACGCAATACCACTCGGTCAAAAAATTAATTACAACACGTCAATGTTGTTTTGAATAAGCGATTTGAGCCTCTGGGGAGGGATGAACGATTCAAAAAGAGAAAGAATCGCTCGTTCCATGTTTTTCGCCTGCTGAGGAGACCGAATACCTCGAAAATTTTCTGTCTCCTGCGGAGAATACGACCTTTTTAAAACGTAAACAGAACTTCTGTAACTGCAATTAAAATTATAGGGTTACTACATTACGGACAGCCCAGAACTATGGTATTCAATCACGGTAAAGTTGCGATTCACATATGCTCGTTCGATCGTCACTATCAGAACGGGAAACTCAGCGAAAGTCGCCGTGAGATCAAAGCAGTAGTTTAGAAGCTTCCCTATTATACTGATGCTACGATTCTTTGAAACTGGTTCATATCGCCAAAAAACATGTCCTCCTTTTAAAATTTATAGCTTTTACAGCTCCCCCCAACTGCGCTGCTCGAACACACACAAAAAAATATCAGTGAGCTAATAAACATGGGACAACATGCAGATTCGATACTCTGCAAGAACTTACAACTACAATAAAATCACGACGAATCAATGAACGGCGAAACGCACTAGACGTGCGACATCTTACCCGCCAAGAAGGTACTAGAGGAGGGTCCACTTCAGCGTTGTAGAGCAGTAAAAGTTCAACGCACATTGTATGTCCATGCCGAACAGCCGTGTGCAGAGGTCTCCAACCACCATTTGCGGTTGCATTTACATTAGCCCCATGTTGTAAAAGGACTTCTAAACAATCTCTGTGTCCATTTCTCGCTGCATAATGTAAGGCTGTCCATTGACTTCTGGTCGCGGCATTCACTTCAGCGCCATGATTTAAAAGCGCTGTCAAACAATCCACAAAGCCCTGTTCAGCTGCTTCGTGTAATGGTGTAAGACCATCATAAGTCGCTATATTTACATTCGCTCGATAGTTCAGTAGAATTTCGACGCATCGAAATTGTCCGTGTCTCACAGCTTCGTGGAGAGCAGTTTTCCCATACTTGTGACATCCATCGATCGGTGCCCCCAGTTTCAGGAGCTCACGAACATCCTTCTTTGAGCCTTTATATGCAGCTCTTTTCAACCTACAAACAAGAACTTCGGGGCTTACTTCGAGCTGTTCTCTTTTCGAGCAAGGCGCGTTGCCCATCGTTTCCTTTCACCTTCGTGATGAAGAAGAAAAGGCTTCTTCTATGCATAGCCGCCTTGTCTAGCCAAGACAGAGACGAAAAGAGTTGTTAGCGATCGTTTTCCATGGGAGTACCGTGGGGAGGTATACTGAAATATTACCGTAGAGGGGACGGGTGGCCACTTTGTAGAAAAAAATTAAACAAAAAAAAACACATGGAGGCAATGTATCTTGTAGATACGCGTGAGAAGACGAACAATATAAGATCTAAATTGTTTTCAACTTTTTAACTGTAAATTTGATTTAAAACCAGTGGGAAATTCGTTTTTCTTGAGAGCTTTAACTAACTTCTTTTGGGTCACTGGGTGTCATGGGGCTGTCAATTGTCCTCGGTCGGAAATCTTGATTGCTAGTGATTGTGATGGGTGGGGAGGGTACAGATCTGCCAGAAATGTTCGATGTTTTCAAGCAATCATCGCCTGCAATCTGCTAATTTCTGAAAGCAAAGCCTTCCCTGTAGTAAAAATCGTGATGAAGGTTTTACAAATGATCTTATCTGACAGGAAAAGGGATCTATTTTCCTCAGTTTTGGGAAGTAAATATTGGTGAAAATTACTCCACCCCTCTGTTTTTTATTCCTTTGTGATCCCGCCGACGTCCCGTGATAGGCCTACTGACGGTGTTTTGCAAAGATGGCGCCCGGGGACATACGATAGCAGCGCAAACAAAAGCGAAACAGGATTTTATCTAATTCTTGTTGACTTACAGGTACACCGAAAATATGACGAAAATGAAAGATGCTTCTCATTGATAAGCTGATTCGAAAGTATCGGGACAGACAGGCATAAATACTGTGCTAATTGGAGGTAATAGTTTCTCGATTTGTATCCTTTCAGTTTTGGGCAGAGCGCCTAAATTTCTCTGTCCTCCTTGTGGCGTATATATTGAAGTTTCTAAGTTTCAAGTACTTCACTGCGGAACGCAAATGTGCCTTACGCATAAATATTAGATCAGTTGTAGACAAAGCTTTAGTATTTGTCCTTTCGGCTTCCCTTTCAAGGCCACGCTTTGTGCCCTTAGGTCAATTACCCATTCTTCGTGAGGCGCCAGTTGTACTGTGCATAAAATTTATTCGCCTATATTTCGACCGACTCTGGCGGCACACGTGCTTAGGAAATTACGTCGTAATTGCTACTGCAGCCAGTTCCTCTTCTCTGTCGCATACCTTGAGGGAAGAAAGAAAGATGTTTTTCTCGATCATTCAAAAAATTCAGTGCTTTTCATCTACATCGCGCCGTCAACGCGACTGAAATATCAAGTGTGATGATTTATCACACGCGGAATGGGAAATTTCGCACGAAAGATCGGTCGCGTTTAATTGGTTCTATGTTTTGCCGTGAATTGATGCGTAACACTTTGCACTCCGTTCTGGTTGTTTAAAAGCAATTCATTGCTAATGAGTTCCAAATTTACTTTACGGGAATTTATCGTCTAAATGTGCTAAAACTGAGTAAAATTGGTTGGTTAAGAGCGCCCACCGAACTCTTAACTCTTTGCGAAAACGCCGATCGACGAGAGAGATAACTCGAGTGAAAAAGTTGCCATTAGACAATTTGTGGGTTTAATTTATTTCTCGAGATCCGTACTTGACCCCTGAAACAATAGCAATGTTAGAGCTGTGGTTTTCGAACCTTTTTTGTTGCCAACTATTTTAGCAAATATAAGGTCGTCAAGATGTAATGGTTCGTACGTGACAATTTGTAACAGTAGGAATATTGGCCGAAGGATTATCGAGAGTCTTTTGTAGATTTAAGCTATCAGGAAAGAGCCTTCCTGTCTAAGAATGAGAGACGGTCAGTCTTGGATACGAACTTACTTGTCCCGTCATGTCAACATTGCAGCACGTTCTAGTTTAATCCTCGCTAGCTGTCGTGAACAATTTTTTCTCTTGAATAACAGAAGCGTGTAAAAAATGGGATATTAAGTTTTAAACATGAGGACAATATATATAATTTGCATGTATTCTTTAGACTTGTTTTGTTACAGACATCATTTGGGGAGGTTTCGCGTAACACCATTTTGGCATCGGAACGGAAGTTGTAGAATGACAAGTGCTAGTTAGTAGATTCCGCTCCCAACTGAGTCAGGTCATGCATGTACCTGTAGTGCTATGCTCGGAAAAACGTATAAAAATTAAAGATTCAAATCTGAAAATGATGTTTACTGGCCAGTTTCATAAAAAAATACTCTTCTAGTCATTCGTTTCTATCCTCTTAAAGAATTCTTTTTTTATTTAAAAAAGACACTAATTTACAATTATTATACAGGAGAAGAAAATAATATTATTTGTTGTTAGGACAGCTGTGTTTCTTAGTACACTAGTAATCAAATCAAAATAGAACTATACAGTGAACTTTTAATTCACATTTACATGTTTTTATTATTTCTTTAAATTTCTTCAGCCCACCGATTTGAATGCTGAGTGCAAAGTTTGGTTCTTTCTAGGTTGTTTTAATCTCAGACAGACCCAAATGTGTACAAAAAATATTTTAATTATTTCAAATTTGCTGTTTCGTGAGGGCGCAGTTAAGCTCATATTCAACATCACAGATAATAATCAGTATTCACTGCCTGGTTACCGTAGTCTATATTTGTTATGCGCCAGAGCAGTATCTTTGCCTGTGGTTTATGGTGGCTCACAGTCACTGGCATTTTGGCTGTGCTTTTAGTCTAAGTTAATTAACCTTCTTACACTAACTTATATGCAAGCTTAAGGGGGCGTTTATTAGCTAAACATGTTTTTATGGAAATAATGTATAACACTGTGTTTAGTATGTTGAATAATTACTGAATTGTTGATCAATTGTCTGATTAACATGTTTTTGTTACTATATATATGTTGCCATCAGAAACAGTTTCTCAGAAGTGTTTGTTTTTTATGAACTCTTCAAGTTGTTAGTTATTTTATTAGCAGAAGATGTTTGTTTACAAGTAGTTCCATCACTTGCTTTCAGCGAGGTAAAGATTGAAAAACTAGAAATAGCAGTGATGTCTCATTATCAGATTTTGGAGAATTTTGGCAGTGAAGCTCAGTGGAGCAAGTGTAGCAAACACCATGCACCAGGATGGAAAGTGAAAGATTTTTCCATCCTGCCTCCCTCTTTTGTAACCCAGTGAAATAGCAAGTAAGCATTTTCAATTGTCATATAGGGCACTTTAATCAGCATTAGTTGCTTCCAAGTCACAAACATGTTTTTGTCCTTGCCATTTATGTTAATTAAAAATGATGTTGACTGTTAAGGCCGAGACACAACATGCAACAAATTATTGCGACACATCACAGCGACAAGTCCCCTCGTCTGCACTGATCCTGCGACAAGTCGCTGCCATAAGAAACTTGTTCGGTGCACGTACTCGATTTTGGAAGAGAGGAAATGTAAACTAGTTCTAATTTAACATGGAGAGAAACTGATTGATGCTTCCTCATTGGTTGATTTAAATTTTGTCTCAGCGACTTGTCGCAGATGCGTACACACGGTGCAACAAGGTTGCTTGCACTTATTTTGTCGCTGCGATACGTCGCACGAATTCAAACCAGTTTGAATTCGCGCAACGTATTGCAGCGACAAAATTCTGTCGCAGCGACAATGATTTTCACATGTCACACGAGGGGATTTGTTGCAGTAACACGTCGCCGCGATTTCTCGCATTGTGTGTCTCGGCCTTTAAGCCTAGTTCACATTAGTGACAGAATAACATGACCATAAAAGCAGAAGAATGTTATATCATTATGTTTGCAGTATGAATATCCTGATATAAATTGTGACATAATAGCAACACCAGCATAAATACAATGATATAAGGAAAAACTGATTCTATCCTTATGTCTATGTTGATGTTCACATTAAAAACTATAGTGATCCAATGTCGTTATGTTTTTATGTGGCTAGTGTGAACCTGCAGGTCTTATTGAACAGGCTTATGTCAGCCCATCTTGTTTGACATGACTGGCTGATTTTGTGTTACATTCCACCAGTAGATCCTAAAGGGTACTGATGTGATAAAAAATGTGGTAGAAAACAGAAAAATTGTTTAGCCAAATTTCAATAGTGACTGACTGATCAAAGATGATGAATGACTAACAAGGAAAGCATTTTATATGATGATGTCCAACATGTCAATAATGGGTTTTAGTATAAATCTACTAGCATTCTATCACGAATGGCGTTCTCTGATTGCTACTCACTATCTATTCTGTGATAGATAGTGAGTAGCGTAGCAGAGTGCGCTAGGGGCTGCTTTTTTGTATTTTTGAAGTGTCTTTGAAGAGGATTTAGATTAAATTTTTGAACGACTACTAGATTTATACTAAAACAATTAGATTATTCACTCTCGATTTCTATGCGTGATAGTTGACGAGGGCGCAGCCCTGGTCAATTATCACGCGATAGAAATCGAGAGCGAATAATCTAATTGTAGTCTGACTCATCTCCAGAAATCTTTACACATGCAGCACAGTGAGCAAAGGGTGATGGGAAGGAGAAAAGGGAGACAACACAACCCATTTCACCCTGCACTCCCACCACGCCCTGTTCTGCACACTCTGTATGAGATAAGAAGACAATTGGAGATGAGTCACTGGTCGCATTGATGTTAAGTAATATACAAACCTATTCTCTGACTTTCTTGTCCTTGCTAATTTAATCTGGTTACTCAGCTTGTTGAAGTCTCACCACTGCCAGGAGATAATAATAAAATGTTAAATAAGTGAAGGGATGCAAAAATGAGTGAGAACATTGTTGCCTGCACTGTAACCTTGACAACTGTAAAAAATGGAGTGTTTGGAAAGGGGAAAGACTGGCAATTTTGAGACATTTCAGTTTGATATCTAAAAGTTAATTGGGTTTTAATCGGGTAAAACAAAATTAAGTTTTGTATTTGAAGAGGCTGCTGGATCGCATTTATCTTCATTACATTATTTCAATGTACATGCATATACATTCTGTAAACATGACCTGCATAAGTCAATCCAGTTAAGTTAAGCTTACCAAAGAAAGTACATTTCTGAGAAATTATGCAACTCACCACTACCTCCTGTCACAAAGTCCGGAAGAAAATAACTTACAACAGCTCATCTGAATAAAACTTTCATTTTATGTCTACCTTTAAATTCTATTTCATGTGTTGAATTGCCTCACATTTCTTTATGTATACAATTATTATAAATTTTTAAATGTCGACAGTACGAATTGTGAAATATGAAGCAATATTTTCATTCAATTAATATTTATGGTGTTGAATAGCAACTAAATGGGAAAAACAACATTTTTCATTTCCTAGTATTTCATTTGTCAGAATTGATTTTAGAAAATTCAAACTCTGCTGAGCTGTAAATAATTTGTAAATTTATGTTATTTTATTTAGTAGTAAGTTAGTACATGCGTGGAAAATAGTGCAGTATCTTTGCTTGTTGATGCTGGGGTTTTGACAGTCAAGAGTACTAAGTAGTCGAAATAATATATTGCAAATTTAGTTTAAAAAATTAGGACTTCAAAAGCACCTTGTTACACTGTACATAGTACCATTTGCTGAAACACGATAATATTTAATCATATGTTTAAATACAGAAAAAGTCTGACAATCGGATCTTTTTTTTTCAGTTTTCTTCTAGAAGGCATGAGAGAATCATAGTTTTTATTAAATTGTTCATAGCCCACACTTATTTCTTTTAATGTATCCATCACGTCAACAACTAAGGACTTAAAAGCCATGTTATAACATCTTGGGTAAAAATTTAGGTCACACTATTCTTTTAAATGACAAAATTTGGCCATAAATAACTTGTTGAACATATTTATTTTCTTAGTTTAGAAATGTAATTATTTCGATGGGAAATGTTGCACCCTCATATGGTGGGTAATTATTCAAAGAAGCCACATTTTCTGAATAGCAAATCAGCTTGCCTATTGTCAATACAAGTCAGCAGATGTCTGAAGGCTACGTTCAGTCTAGAGCTTATCAAGCAGTTAAAATTATCTTAGTTTGTTATATTAAGAAGTCATAAGTTTTCTCTGGGTTTTAACCTTTCTTCTGTAGTTGTATGATTCTTAGTTTTCATACCTGTGACAATTTTGAACATCTTAGAAAATATAGGCAAATTATATTGTACCATTCATGCGGTGATCTGTTTGATCATGATTTGTCAACATGTTAAAACCATATTGCCATGATTCTATTTTTTGTAATACACAGTCCAGGTTGTTCCCTTAATTTATTTGTTGTTAATGCCATGGTGCCTATTTTTCACTGATTCTTTGTTTCTTTGTAAGCCATTTCAATATATATATTTTGACCAGCTAAATATAAATTAAATGTGCCCATGCATTTGCAAACTGGAAGAGCCAATTTTACTATTGCCGATAATATGGCTAATATACTAGCTTGTAAAAGAAGAAATTATTTCACTAACTCACAGCTTCAAGCAATGCTTGTTTTCAATATTTTGTCTGCCCGCTAAAACGTTTGATAACTGCATCGATAACATTGTTGACTATTTCTCAGGCTGAGAATGTCAGAGAAAGACTGGGTTTCAGTGTTAGTGTGAGAGACAGTTTGAAGTGGTTATATGAAGTACTATGTAGTAATTTCTAGTTAGTTTGGAAAAAACTGAAAGATGAACTCTTTTCTGTCCCTGTAGATAATGATTGGACTAAACTTTGAGAGTTCCAAACCTCAGGTTAGTTTTATTAGGTTTTAGGAGAAGCTACCTGTTTACATTTTATAAATTGACTGTGTTTTCCTATCCTACACAAGGTGGAATAAAAGTGTACTGATCAGTCACATATCAACATCTCCCCCCGCCCCCCAAAACCTGGTGTCTTTGCAGATATTTCACCATTTTTTTTGTCCCAGTAGGAGTGGAGGGATTTGACAGCAGTGGTTATTATTAACACAGAAATTAAACAACATGATATTATGAAATATTAGGATGTACGTAGACTCGGAAAAAATCCGAGTCCCAGATGGGATTTGAACCCACAACCCTCTGTGATCTAGTCGGATACTCTAACCACTGAGCTACTGGAGACTCTGTGGTGAGCAAGGGTGATACCGTTAGTGAGTTTCATATGTGATGCTTTAATGTGACAGCGCGATGCTGTTAGTGAGATCATATGAGCCAGTACGTGGCTGTGTAGCCGCGCGATGCGGTTCCAGTCAATACCCACATTCAACCCTTGCTCACCACAGAGTCTCCAGTAGCTCAGTGGTTAGAGCATCCGACTAGATCACGAAGGGTCGTGGGTTCAAATCTCATCTGGGACTCGGATTTTTTCAGCGGTTATTATTGCAGTATGATGCCAAATGGGAGGTGTAAAAGAGAGAAACTGGTGTCAAAGTCATAGTCAAGTTAGAAGCGGTCACAAGACAAGACTTTGTATACTTTGAATCAGTCTGAATACTGTCTTTGTTCTTTCGTGTGTTGTGGCTTAGAAAGAGCAGGCTTCAAAAGTTCTATGTTTGAAGGTATCTCAAAAGTTTCGCTTATGATAACTAAATCCCCTGTGGGTAACGGTAGAGGTTCAATTTTTTTAAGGGTGGATTAATGTTGCAGGGGAAAATAAGTAAAACAAATAAATAAATTGACTTTGTTTAACAAGGGCAGCGCATAACAGTCTTCGACTGACAAACCTGTGGCCCTCGCATTCCCGATCAAAATGGAATTCAGAAATGTTGATTTTTGAGGAGAGAGAAAAACCGGAGAACCTGGAGAAAAACCCTCGGTGCTAGGGCGAGAACCAACAAATTTATAAAACCACATTTAATTGGCTAAATAATATGACTGAAAAGCAGGGTATGTCAAATGCCCAGGGGGCTGTTGGTGGAGAATTTGGGAGCAGGAGATTTTGACCTTTTAAACTGACTGATATATTAAGCTTGTTACAATGTACTTAGAAATGTAAGTGACCAGTTACAGAACTTTGTTGTGCATGGGTGTTTGGTAATGACAGTTTTGGGTCCAGTCTTACTGTACAGGGAACAAGGAATTGTATAATTTCCTTCGAACAGGTTGGAGTGTTAAATGTATTATATTTATAGCATTATTGATTGGCCATGAAGTCACTTCGCATGATGTTATATTATTGTGGGTATTGTGAATAATAATGCCAGTATTTTGCTGGAAAAGTGGAAAAAAATGCTCACTAACATCTTTTCACAGCATCATGTGAATACCTAAGCAAATCTGAGAGAATTCAATTTAAAGTACTTATGTGAAACCTTGCGGTTGATCAGATATGGAGATTTTTTATGTATGCCACTGTATTTCAACACATTAATATAATTGTACAAATTATTTGATTTTATACAATGTAGGAGGTGATCAACTCAGCTTGTCAAAGAGTCTTAAAAAGAAAGAGGCCAAGCTCTGGCAAATGGTATGACTAAAACACAATCTTTATAAAGTTGCTCTGCTAATACTTTAACTTAAACAGATCAATAATAATATTATTGTTTTCCACTTAACTGGGTTTTTATGCACTGCCAGTTTAGCTGATACAAATTAGTCACCCTACATGTACGTAGAGACTGCCCTAATTAAGGATTACATCGGGAACACTGCCAACATGGGTAAAAGTGATACCCTATTTAAGGATCGAGAACCTCAAAAACCATACCCTATCCCACGGCACGTACCTGTATAGCCTGTATGTGGGAGTACTCCCCCCCTCCCCCCTCCCCCCCCGAGAACAATACATGCAATTCTGATGAATTACCTTTGAGAACATCTGCTGAAATAAGGGGTAAGGGATTATTAATATTCGAGCCCGTCAATCAACTCCTTTCTGATGAATTCAAGACATATCATTCATTTTGCACTGTATTCGTCATCTTATCTATTAATTTTCTGGTTAATTTTCTGTGTTGTTGTAAAAAGAAAAATACTGTCACTGCTGTTGCAGGCAATTGTGCATATCCAAAATTATCTTGTTTTATCTTGACCTTAGAGCGTTGAGATGAACAGTAATTGCTGACTTTAAATAACTTTAAATTGTCCTCAATTCAGTTGTAGAGAGCATCATACCCAGGCACTTTTACTTCATTATTGGCATATCTCAACTAGCAGGCACTTTTGCTGTTGTCTGCATTTAATTCTTAAGTAAAGCATGCTCAACTGAAATTGTTTGTTTCCATTACTAGGCAGTCGCTGGACGACCGTCTTCTGGATTGTTACATAGAGTCATGCGAAGGGGCTCCTAAAGATAAGGTACTAAATGAATAAGCTAATAAAACACTTTTCATTGTTTCAAAAAGGACTACACCATTATTATGAATAACTTTCAACATGTTTCTGAGAGGGCCACTTTCTTGAATGGATGCTCAAGTAATTTGCTGGTCTCTGCTTATAACTGAATGGATATTTTTCTGACTTTTTTGGGGGGAAAGCTTTCACCCTCTCACAAGTTTCGGTTCTCAGCTTTTAGCCAAGCTCAGCTAATAGATAACTGAATGCTCTTACATCAATGACAAGAGGCTAGAACTTTTAATGTAGTTGAATCTCCAGTTACGACCACCTAGTGTAAGCGATCACCTCTCCACAGCAACTACCATGTAGTTTTCCAAAATACCAAACGTTTTCAAGTTAGATCACTATAGTTGGAACTTCTTGCAAGTGACCATTTCTCCTGAGCAACCGCAACCTCTTTTGGAGCTACAAGTATGAAATTTTCTTTTGAATTTAACCTCCTGTAAGCAACCACTTGACCGACAATAAAGCTAAATTAGACAACAATGTGTTACACATGACATTATTGCATTCCTGGGTATTATAAGAGACGGACATTTTTCAAGGGGAAATATCCAGATTCTATCTCAAAATATTCTCACATGAATAAACTATTAAAACATGGGGGGAAGTCTTTGCAGTTAACCATATGCTAATGAACCCAAATGTTGATCCAGTGTGGTCTCAGCTCTCTAAAGCGACCATCTCCTGTAAGCACTTACGGGAGGTTAGACTGTTAATTGAAAAATGCAAGAATACAGCAAAAGTACTATGCAGTTTTCTATATATAGTCTACTCACAATCTACCATAAGAAGACAGCTCTAATTTTGTATTAATTATTTTATAATGATAATGATAATGACAATGACAATGACAATGATGATGACGATGACAATGACGATGACAATGATAATGATAATGATGATAATCATAGTAATAATAGAGAAGTAGACAGCTATGGAAGCACAATAAGTGGCTACTGATTATAGGTTAAGCAAAGTTAATTAGTTAATATATGGTTGCTAGGATTACAACTAAGTCAGGGCTGTGATCTAGAGGTGCCCAGGTGTCACAGGCAGGTAACTTTTGCCTTTGGGCGACTGGAAAAATTAACTTTTTTTCATATAAGCTTAAGTGCTGGGCACCCATGATTTCATGGTCAGGAGCCTTTGAGCTGCTTGTAATTTTCCTTAGACCACAGCCCTGCTATGTGTAGTTTATATTAGGAACTTACAGTGTCTGTTTGCAGTCTGAAGTTCAACTACCAACTGCTGTTATAGCAGTCTGTCTACCATTATTGCCAAATATTTTTAATTTGTAGCAGTGACTAATTATCTATATCCAGATGGTGTTTTAGTGTTATTGTTTATCAGTATACATGACTTTGCCACCTTGTACTTACTAGCTAGATATGAGTTTGTTGTGAGAGAAAAATAATTTTAGTGGCAGTTAGTGGTCTGAAGAGAATTTATTAATCTTCCTTTTTGTAATCTCCAGGGTGCCACTGATATTCTATATCCTGATTTGATTAGTAAAAGCCAAAAGCCTTACTCAATTAACAAGTATTTAGTAATATAAACAGATGATCTGTTTTAAACACATCATCTGTCTAAATCGGAAATGGCAGTCTATTTTCAGACAAATTAAGTCAATGTATAAAGTTGTCAATACTGTTCATACCTAATGTAATGATTAATTGACAAAACACAAGGACAAGGTACTGGGATATTTGACAAAATGTTTTGTGTGTTGTGGAATGACAGAATTATTAATCACATAAACAGGTGGAAAGACAATAAACCAAATATTCTTGATCTTTACTGAGCAATCTGCTGCACTAAAATTAATGATTTTTAGCAATCCAAAACTAACGTAAGAAATGTTGGTAGCAAAAACATCTGAATTCTGTAAACAATGTTCTGGAACTAAATTTCTGTTTGTAACAGCATTGTTATTAGGTAAGTAAATTTAGTACATACTAGTGACAATCATGATTATTATAACCAGCTTATAACAAACAAATCCTTGGCACCCAAGTAAATGAGATATTACAAACAGTAAAATTCAATCTTGGCGCTTCTTATTCAGCACTAGTAAGAGTAAGCTATCTTCAATTTTTCTTTATGAATTTTAATTCCCATTTAAATTGTTATTTGTGGTGCTAAGAGCCTTCGAATTCCAAAATGCTTAAGGCATGAAGTGGATTTAGGTAATATTAAGAACTGTTTTTTTCCCTCATAGCGCTTCTGTCATGGAGTACGGTTGTTGGAGAAAGTTGTTCTTCAAGACAATCTTTCAACCCTTGTTGTAAAGTTGTACCCTAGAAACGAGGGCTACTCTTTGATGCTTAAAGACAAGAATGGTGCAGGTATAGCAATTATTAGAAGAAATCAATAACCAATAAAACAGGGACAAACACAAAGGAAAATAGATTGTTACATGGCAGTGATTTTTTGTTTTGGTGAAGTGAAAGATGGTCCTAACAGGCCTCACTGTCCATGGTGTTTTTGTTTATTTTCATTTGGGCTAGCAAATTTGATCAGTAAGGATCCATCACTTACAAACTGTTATTTTGAGATATTAATGATAATTGACATAATTTGTTTCGTTTGGGCATTCAATTTCCTATTCTCCACTATTGTTATGAAGTGTTTGTCTTGCTTTCTTGCATTTATCTGAAACAAAAAAGTGCCTTTAGGGGTGGACCATTTGTTTTTTTGAGGGAGGGGTGGATGATTTTGAAAAATATATATTCCTGCCTGCAAGTACACCAAGTCGCCCACCCTTGCCAGGTTCAGGACAAGGAATACAATTTTGGAGGGAGGGAGGAGGGGGTACAGTGTAAGTAAGTGGGTACCCTTGGAGATCCTTTGCCCCATCTCCAGGATAAAAGGGAATAAAATACCAGCAACAGTCAAGAGGACAAAGAAACAAAGTAGTTACAAGGAGACACGAAACAACTACTGACAGTGACATAACCAACAACGTCAAATCCATGTATGTGTGTTGGAGCTAATCATCACTACGCCAATCATATACATGTATTATTACACCCATCAAAACCATTGTGGTGCTCTCTGAAAATCTCCAGTGCCTTGATCTATAGGAAAGACAAATTGTTAAAAGTTAAAAGGTCCTTCAGTTTTCCGAGAGAAATGTCTGATAACTCAAACTAGTGTGTCTGTTATGTTTGGTTCCACAGACTCTGAAACTGTACGGCTGCCTTATGAAGTAAGTCAGATTTTTTTATGACAGTATGAAAATGTACATACCATATGCATATTAAACACATACAATAGCTTGATATATTTGTTTGATTCTTTGATAAACAGGAGTCTGAATTCTTGGATTACCTTGATGCACAAGAGGTATAATGAGAAGTGATTTTTATAGTTTCAGTTGTGTAAAACTCATCCTGGCACCCACCATATTAACACAGCCACCTACAGTGTAGTTTTTACAGCCTTTTATTAGGGACCTTCAGATTGGACTACGAGTACGAGATTGAGTACAAGTACGAGTTTTGAATTTCAAACCAGTGACGTTACTAGAGTCTTCGCTCTACATGTTGGTGTTTAGGTAGAGAGGAAAGTTCATGGGATGAAGTGGGTCTGTGTCGTGATAATGTGAAGCCTGCAAACTAAAACTGAAAAGTCGTTCTCGTACTCAATCTCATACTCGTAGTCCAATCTGAAGGTCCCTATTATTCCAATTGGAAACCTCTGTCAGTCTTTTTTCTTTATAATATTATTATATAAATTAACTCCAAGTTGGTCACCCCTTTGTGCTGTTTTCTGTTATAAAACTATATACAGTCAAGTCCTTTAATTAACAATGTAATGTGATTTGTCACACTGAACCATTTTCTATTACCCAGTGACCACTTTCTGGTGTGGTTCCATTTTGCACCCACCCCCCGTTTTCTACCTCTATTTTACATTCATGATTACAAGTTTACTTTTGTTACTCTTTAGAGCACTTTTGTGTTTGATTCTTGTGAGTGTTTATAAGACCATAATTCGATTGTTTCAGTATTTCACTAATAAATTGTACATGTAAGTTGTTTTTGTAAGTTGTTACATTTTAATATTTTTTGGAATTTTTTGGTTGAAGTTGTGTCGTATGTTACCTTTTTTCAGTGAATAAAGAATATGAACCTTGGGTTAAAAAAATTACATTAAGGACGGTGTCTACTAAATACCAAGGTTTTTGCGCCAAGTTAGGACCACGCGGAAAAAGTAGATCTTTGAAAGGGCTATTGGAATCCACAAAGAAAAACTGGGGTAGCCATGCATTTTTTCGAGATAATTAGC